>Ga0207667_10000424_pt1 | contig 56996 bp, 48 predicted proteins | sample KBSCornC52_FD_184301 | JGI IMG/M metagenome (GOLD analysis project Ga0207667, IMG submission 184301) | Corn rhizosphere microbial communities from Kellogg Biological Station, Michigan, USA - KBS Corn C5-2 (SPAdes) (version 2) | ecosystem: Host-associated > Plants > Roots > Rhizosphere > Soil ... | reverse complement strand
TCTACTTCATCGAGATGAACACCCGCATCCAGGTGGAGCATCCGGTGACCGAGCTGATCACCGGCATCGACCTGGTGCGCGAGCAGCTGCTGATCGCCGGCGGCGAGAAGCTGTCGATCCGCCAGGAAGACATCAAGATCCACGGCCACGCCATCGAATGCCGCATCAACGCCGAGGACCCCGACAACTTCCTGCCCTCGCCCGGCACGGTGAAGCGCTTCGAAGCCCCGGGCGGCCCGGGCGTGCGCGTCGACACGCATCTGTACGACGGCTACAAGATCCCGCCGAACTACGATTCGATGATCGGCAAGCTGATCGTGCACGGCCCCGACCGCGAAACCGCCATCGCGCGCATGCGCCTGGCGCTGGCCGAGACGGTGATCGAAGGCGTGAAGTGCAATATCCCGCTGCAGCAGCGCATCATGGCCGACGCCGGCTTCCAGCACGGTGGACAGAACATCCACTATCTGGAGAAGCGCATGGCGGAGCAGAAGGAAACCGCGGCTTCGGGTCACTGAAGCCGTTTACGCAAGCCGGCGGCGCGATGCCGCCGGCTTGCAGCCGCGAATCAGGGAGAGAGAAAGTGGCGATCGATCGCATGGATTGGCATTACGGCGGCGAGTTTCCGAAAGGACTCGACAACGCCTGCGGCGGCACGCATATCGGCATGTTTCTGGCCTGGATCATCCTGCACGACCTCGTCGGCGAAGATCATCTGGCCGACAGCTCCGACGAACTGGAGGCCGTTCGCGAACGGCGCATGACCGGACGCGACTTCCTGATCCAGCAGTGCGACGAGAAGTTCTGGGACAGTGACCTCAACGAAGAAGGCCTGGGGTTCACCAAGGCTTATTACGTGGGCGAGGACAAGTCTTACGGCGGCTACAGCGAGGACTACGGCCGCATGCTCACCTTCGCGCTGCCCTCGGCTTACCACGTGCGAGACACCTGGGAAAACTACGACCGCCTCGCACCGGCCATCGACGCCGCCTACCAGCGCTGGAAGGCAGCGCAGGGATAATCCGTTGCGGGGCTTTCCGCATAGTCCGCGCGGGGCAGATCGGCGACAATCCCCGGGTTTCCAGTGGACCCGCCCATGCCCTTCCTCGAACTCACCCTCACCATCCGCTCCGAACAGCAGCCGCGCGTGGAAGAAGCGCTGGAAGATATCGGCGCGCTGTCCGTGACGCTGCAGGATGCCGATGCGGAAACGCCGGACGAGCAGGCGATCTTCGAGCCGGGCGTGGGCGAATTGCCGTTGTGGCCGACCATCACCTTGAACGCGCTGTTCGATGCGGACACCGACCGGCGCGGCCTCACCGAAGCGCTGGGCGAACTGCTGCCGTGGCTGGAACCGGACCAGGTGCAGTACCGCGATGTCGCGGACCAGGACTGGGAGCGCGCATGGATGGATCAGTTCCAGCCGATGCAGTTCGGCCGCCGGCTGTGGATCTATCCGTGGAACATCGAGCCGCCCGCCGACGCCGACAGCGTGGTGGTGCGCCTCGATCCCGGCCTGGCCTTCGGCAGCGGCACCCATCCCACCACCGCGCTATGCCTGGAATGGCTGGATGCGCAGGCGCTGCAGGGCCGCAGCGTGGTCGACTACGGCTGCGGCTCGGGCATTCTCGCCATCGCCGCGCTGAAGCTCGGCGCGGCCAGTGCGGTGGGCGTCGACAACGATCCGCAGGCCTTGACCGCTTCCGCCGACAACGCCGAACGCAATGAGGTGGCCGAGCGGCTGGCGCTGTTCCTGCCTGAAGACCTGGACGCGGAACCGGCCGAAGTCTTCATCGCCAATATCCTGGCCGGCCCGCTGGCCGAGCTTGCCCCTGCGTTCGCCGCGGCGGCGAAGCACGGCGCGCCGTTCGCGATCTCCGGCATTCTCAAGGGCCAGGAAGACGAACTGCTCGAGCGCTACGCCGAATGGTTCGACGAACTGCGCGTGGATACGCGCGAAGACTGGGTGCGCATCAGCGGACGCCGCCGCATCGCCTGAAACATGCACGCGGCCGCGGCGCCAAAGCGCCGACGAGCCTGCACATTCGCAGGCAGGTTTGCCGCTACCCTTTACAGGCCAACGCGCGACCGACTCTACTTGCCGCATGTACGCCCAATGCCCCGACTGCCTGACCGTGTTCTCGATGGATGCGGAAACCCTTGCGCAGGCGCGCGGCCGCGTCGTGTGCGGGCATTGCCAGGCGCCGTTCGATGCGCTGGACAATCTCAGCGGCCAGCTGCCGCCGGAACCGTTCCAGCGCCTGCCTGAGCGCACCGCATCCAGCGCGCCGCCGCGGGTGGAATCGGCGGTCTATCGGCCGCGGCCCGAAGCACCGACGTTTGCGGCCGAGCCCGTCACGGGCGGCGGCGAAGATTTCGCGCAACTGACGTTCTCGCCGCGCTTCGCGCGCGCTAGCCGCGTGCGGCGCTGGCCGTGGCTGGTGGCGTGCCTGATCCTGCTGCTGCTGCTGTGCGCGCAGCTGGCCTGGGCCAAGCGCGAAGACCTGGTCGCCGACGCCACCACCGGTCCGTGGCTGCAGCAGATCTGCGCAGGCGTCGGCTGCAGCCTGCCGCTGGTGCAGGACACCCGCCAGCTGCGCCTGCTGGCGCGCGACGTGCAGGCCCATCCTTCGGTGCCGGGCGCGCTGCTGATCAGCGCCACCGTGCACAACGACGCGACGTTCGATCAGCCCTGGCCGGTGGTGGCGGTGACCTTGTCCGACGTCGACGGCAAGCGCCTCGCCATGCGCCGCCTGCGCCCGGCCGAATACCTTGGCGACGGCGCCATCGTCACACGCGGCCTGCCGGCCGGCGGCAACGCCGCCCTGGTGCTGGAAGTCGAAGACCCCGGCAACAAAGCGGTGGCGTTCGAGATCGGTTTCGAGTAGCCCGTCAGGAAAGTCGGGCTTAAGAAAATCAGTACTTAAAATTCTCCGGTCACAGGGGTAAACTCTCACCCCTTCGTCTGCTGCATTCGGCGTTCCATGCGAGCCGCCGCCCGCGGTACCAGCCAAAGCAACATGTGGTGACCCATGCAGTCGCCGCGTAGTCATGTGAGGGAGATGTCCGTGAACGCCGTCAGACTGCCTGCTGCCGAGGCCGCCAAGGAGTCCTCGTCGCAGAGCGCGTTGAGCGAATGCGTTACCCGCACCGTCCGTCGCTATCTCGCCGACATCGGCGACACGGAGTGCGCGGAAGGCCTGCATGCGCTCGTCATCCGCGAAGTGGAAGGTCCGCTGCTGCGCGAAGTGCTGGCCTGGCACGACGGCAACCAGAGCCGCGCCGCCGCCGCGCTCGGCATCAATCGCGCCACGCTGCGCAAGAAGCTCGCCGCCCACGGCCTGCTGTGAGATCGATGCGGCGCCAGCCGCATCGCTTAGGACCGGGAAGTCCTCCATGCTGATCCGCCCCGTCACCGAAGCCGACCACGCCCGCGTCATCGAGCTGTGGGAAGCCGCCGTGCGCGCCACGCATGATTTCCTCAGCGAGGAAGACATCGTGTTCTTCCGCGGCTTCCTGCCCGGCATGTTTGGACATCTAAACGTCCAGGTCGCGGAGCTGGACGGCCGCGTGGCCGGTTTTATCGGCAGCTCGGAGCGGCATATCGAGGCGCTGTTCGTCGATCCCTCGCTGCACCAGCGCGGCATCGGCCGGCAGCTGCTGGATTTCGTCATCGCCACCGATCCGCGCCTGCCGTGGACGGTCGACGTGAACGAGCAGAACCCCGGCGCCACGCGCTTCTACGAGCGCTATGGCTTCGTGCGGATCGGCCGTTCCGAACTGGACGCGAGTGGACGTCCATTCCCGCTGCTGCACCTGGTGCTGCGCCGCTGAGCGCGCCCGCGGCGCTATAATTGGCGCCTTTCCCGCAGGAACCCGCCTCATGTCCGCAGTTTCCACGGCGCCGATCCGCCGCGCCCTGCTCAGCGTCTCCGACAAACACGGGCTGATCGAGCTGGCCCGCCGGCTGTCCGCCAAGGGCATCGAACTGCTCTCCACCGGCGGCAGCGCCAAGGCGATCCGCGAGGCCGGCCTGCCGGTGCAGGACGTGAGCGAACTGACCGGCTTCCCGGAAATCATGGACGGCCGTGTCAAGACGCTGCACCCGAAGGTGCATGGCGGCCTGCTCGGCCGCCGCGGCACCGACGATGCGGTGATGGCGCAGCTTGAGATCGCGCCGATCGACCTGCTGGTGCTGAACCTGTATCCGTTCGAAGCCACCGTGGCACGCCCGGACTGCACGCTGGAGCAGGCCATCGAGAATATCGATATCGGCGGCCCGGCCATGCTGCGTTCGGCGGCGAAGAACTGGAACGACGTCGGCGTGCTCACCTCGCCCGACCAGTACGAAGACGCGCTGCAGGAAATCGAACAGCACGGCGGCCTGTCGCGCGCCACGCGCTTCAAGCTGGCGGTGGCCGCGTTCAACCGCGTGTCCAACTACGACGCGGCGATCAGCGATTACCTCTCGGCCATCCATCTCAACGAGACGCAGGATGCGATCGCCAGCAAGGATCTGTTCTCGGCCCAGGCCAACGGCCGCTTCGTCAAGCTGATGGATCTGCGCTATGGCGAGAACCCGCACCAGCACGCCGCGTTCTATCGCGACCTGTATCCGGCGCCGGGCACGCTCGCCACGTTCCGCCAGATCCAGGGCAAGGAACTGTCGTTCAACAATATCGCCGACGCCGACGCCGCCTGGGAATGCGTGCGCAGCTTCACCAAGCCGGCCTGCGTGATCGTCAAACACGCCAATCCCTGCGGCGTGGCAGTCAGCCTCGACGGCGTGGGCCGCGCGTATGACCTGGCCTACCAGACCGATCCGACCTCGGCCTTCGGCGGCATCATCGCCTTCAACCGCGAGCTGGACGGCGCCACCGCGCGCGCCATCGTGGAGCGCCAGTTCGTGGAAGTGGTGCTGGCGCCGGCCTATGCGCAAGACGCGCTGCAGGCCTTCGCCAAGAAGGGCAATGTGCGCGTGCTGCTGATCCCGCCGCCGGCCGACGGCGACCTGCGCAGCCCGCATCCGGGCGCCGACGTGCGCCGCGTGGGCTCGGGCCTGCTGATCCAGACCGCCGACCGCGGCATGGTCACGGCGGAAGACCTCAAGCTGGTGACGAAGCGCGCGCCGACCGAGGCCGAGGTGCACGACCTGATCTTCGCCTGGAAGGTGGCCAAGTACGTCAAGAGCAATGCCATCGTCTACGCGCGCGAGCGCCAGACCATCGGCATCGGCGCCGGCCAGATGAGCCGCGTGTACAGCGCGCGCATCGCCGGCATCAAGGCGGCGGACGAGAAACTGGAAGTGCGCGGCTCGGTGATGGCCTCCGATGCGTTCTTCCCGTTCCGCGACGGCATCGACGCGGCGGCGCAGGCGGGCATCACCGCGGTGATCCAGCCGGGCGGCTCGATGCGCGACGCCGAAGTGATCGCGGCGGCCGACGAGCACGGCATGGCGATGGTGTTCACCGGGATGCGCCACTTCCGCCACTGAGGCATCGCCGTCACCCACATCTCCGTCACCCCACACCTTCGTCACCCCAGCGAACGCTGGGGTCCAGCGCCTTGAAGGCCACAACCTGAAGGCACTGGATTCCAGCGTTCGCTGGAATGACGAGCGTTCAGGCCCCGCGGGTCTCCGCGGCGGCGGCGTCACCCACACCTTCGTCACCCCAGCGAACGCTGGGGTCCAGCGCCTTGAAGGCCACAGCCTGGAGGCACTGGATTCCAGCATTCGCTGGAATGACGAGCGTTCAGGCGTTGCGGGTCTCCGCGGCGCCGTCACCCACACCTTCGTCACCCCAGCGAACGCTGGGGTCCATCGCCTTGAAGGCCACAGCCTGAAGGCACTGGATTCCAGCGTTCGCTGGAATGACGAGCGTTCAGGCGCCGCGGGTCTCCGCGGCGCCCTTCCACTCCTCCGAGCGCGCTGCATAGCGCCGCGCCAGCACCGCGCAGGTCATCAGCTGGATCTGATGAAACAGCATGATCGGCAGCACGATCGCGCCCAGCGGATGGCCGGCGAACAGCACCTTGGCCATCGGCACGCCGCTGGCGAGGCTCTTCTTGGAGCCGCAGAACACGATGGTGATCTCGTCCGCGCGCCCGAAGCCCAGAGCGCGCGCGCCGTAGCGCGTGACCAGCAGCGCAACCGCCAGCAGCACTGCGTTCACCACCAGCAGGCCACCCAGCACCGGCAGCGGCACCTGCTTCCACAGGCCCTGCAGCACGGCGGCGCTGAAGGCGGTGTACACCACCAGCAGGATCGAACCCTGGTCGACGTAGGACACCAGGCCGCGATGCCTGGCCACCCAGCCGCCGATCCAGCGCTGCGCCACCTGGCCGGCCACGAAGGGCACGAACAGCTGCAGCGTGATCGAACCGATCGCCTCCCACGACATGCCGCCCTGCCCGTGCGATTCCAGCATCACGCCCACCAGCAGCGGCGTAATCACGATGCCGAGCAGGCTGGAGGCCGAGGCTGAGCAGATCGCCGCGGCGACATTGCCGCGCGCGATCGAGGTAAACGCGATCGACGACTGCACGGTCGACGGCAGCGCGCACAGGAACAGCACGCCCAGGTACAGCTCCGGCGTCACCAGCGGCGCCAGCAGCGGACGCAGCAGCAGGCCCAGCAGCGGGAACAGCACGAAGGTGCTGGCCAGCACGGTCAGATGCAGCCGCCAATGGGTGGCGCCGGCCACCACCGCCTCGCGCGACAGCTTGGCGCCGTGCAGGAAGAACAGCAGCGCGATCGCCACGTCGGTCAGCACCTCGAACACGCCGGCGGCGCTGCCGCGGCAGGGCAGCACGGTGGCCAGCGCCACGGTGACGATCAGCGCGCAGGTGAAGCGGTCGGGGAGGAAACGGCGGAGGGACATGGCGGACGGCCCGGGCGGGATTGGCGCCTATTGCACTGCCCGTCCATTGATAAATCAAATCGTTTTATCTTATTCACTGATACGATAAGCGCATGAATGTCAGCCTGCGCCAGCTCCGCGCCTTCCTCGCCGTGGCCCGCCTGCAGCATTTCCGGCGCGCCGCCGAAAGCCTGCACCTGACCCAGCCGGCGATCAGCCGGCATATCGCCGAGCTGGAAGCCGAGCTGGACGTGCGCCTGTTCGACCGCAATACGCGCGAAGTCGTACCCACCGAAGCCGGCCGCTATCTGCAAGGCGCGGTAGAGCGCGTGCTCGACGAACTGGAAGGCGTGCTCGCCCACGTGCATTCGGAAAGCGAACGCCGCCGCGGCAAGGTGCGCGTGGCCTCGGTGCCTACGCTTTCCGCCGGCCTGATGCCGGCCAGCATCGCCGCCTGCGCGCGCGACTATCCGCAGCTCACCGTGCAACTGCACGACCAGTCGCAGACCCTGGTGCTGGACAGCGTGCGCAGCGGCGAAGTGGATTTCGGACTGGCCATCGAACCGGCGGACCGAGAATCCTTCGACAGCGAAACCATCCTGCTGGACCCGTTCATGCTGGTCTGCCGCGCCGATCATCCATTCGCCGCGCTCGCCGAAGTGCCGTGGAAGAAATTGAAAGGCCAGCCGCTGGTGCTGCTCGACCAGACCTCGGGCAGCCGCCGCCTGATCGACCGCCAGCTCGCCGCGGCGCGCATCGAGCCGGAAGTCGCGCAGCAGGCCGGCCATACGCTGACTGCGTTCCGCATGGTCGAGGCGGGCCTTGGCGTCAGCATCACGCCGCGGTTGTCCTTGCCCGCGCCGGGCGCGCTGGTGGCGCGGCCGCTGGTGCCGGTGGCGCATCGCGCCGTCACCCTGATCCGGCGGCGCCATCGTTCGCTGTCGCCGGTCGCCGCGCTGGTGTGGGAGCGCATCCGCACGACCGCCGCCGCGCTCGCTGCAGCCACCGAGACAGCGCGCAAGATCACGCCGCGTTGAGCCGTGCACACCTAGCGTCGGCGTTTCCCCGCAGGAGCACACCATGCGCTACCAGCTCTACTACTGGACCGGCATCCAGGGCCGCGGCGAATTCGTGCGCCTCGCACTGGAAGATGCCGGCGCGGATTACGCCGATGTCGCGCGCGAGCAGGGCGACGACGCGATCATGCCGTTCCTGCGCGGCGAAAAGCCCGGCGCGCGGCCGTTCGCGCCACCGTTTCTCAAGGCCGGACGGCTGGTCATCGCGCAGACCGCGGAGATCCTGTCCTGGCTGGGCCCGCGCCATGGACTGGTGCCGAACAGCGAAGCGGCGCGGCTGTATGCGCATCAGCTGGAACTGACTATTTCCGACCTGGTGGTGGAAGCGCACGACACGCATCACCCCATCGCCGGTGGTCTTTACTACGAAGACCAGCGTCCCGCGGCGAAGCAGCGCGCGGAGGATTTCCGCAGGCAGCGCATGCCGAAATTCCTCGGTTATTTCGAGGACGTGCTGGACAAGGCCGGCGGCCATTGCGCACTCGGCCGCCACAGCTATGTCGACCTTTCGCTGTTCCAGGTGATGAGCGGACTTTCCTACGCGTTCCCCGCTGCGATGAAGCGCATGCGCAAGAAGCTTCCGCTGCTGAGCGCCTTGAGCGAACGCGTGGCCGAACGCCCGCGCATCGCGGCGTATCTCGCCTCGCCGCGGCGCATTGCGTTCAACGAGATGGGCATCTTCCGGCATTACCCGGAGTTGGATGGCTGATCAGAAAATCGCGATCACCAGCGCGCCGGCCAGAATCAGCGCGCCACCCAGCAGCGTCGGCCAGCTCGGCTTTTCACCCAGCACCAGCAGCCCGAGCACGATCACGAACGCCACGCTGAGCTTGTCGATCGGCGCCACCTTGCTCACCGGCCCCAGCTGCAGCGCGCGGTAATAGCAAAGCCAGGACAGGCCGGTGGCGATACCGGACAGCACCAGGAACAACCACGTCTGCCACGACAAGCCCGACGGCCGTGTCCACTCGCCACGCAGGCTGAGGATGCCGGCCGTCACCGCCAGGATCACCACGGTGCGGATAAACGTGGCGAGATTGGAATTGATCCCCGCCACGCCGAGCTTGCCGAACAAGGCCGTAAGCGCGGCGAAGAACGCCGAGCCGAGCGCGAACAGCAACCAGCTCTCGCGCGGATTCATGGGCAATTACGACCCGCAGGAAGGCTCGCCCTCGGCCGGGCGGCTCTTGCCCCACTCCAGCACCTTGTACATCACCGGCTTCACCGGCTCGCGCGGGCCGCTCTGGCTGACCTGGCTGTAGTTGCCCTTGGGATCGACCAGATAGATCTGCTCGGGGCCGAACTTCGGCTTCACCACCACCTGGTACAGCGAGCCGCTGCGGCGGTATTCCTGGATGGTGTTGTCGTCCTTGCTGCACTCGGTGATCTGCGGCTCGTCGCCCGCCTTGGCACCCGGCTTGGCGGCGGCTGGCGCCTTGGGCGCGCTCTCCGCAGTGGCGGGCTTCGGCGGCAGGGTCGCCTTGACGCCCGGATCGTTCATCCCCGGCGGCGGCGGCGCCGGCGGCAGGGACTGGGCGGACTGCGCGAACACCGGCACGGCGGCAAAAACACCCAGGGCGACGAACAAGGCGGCAGGCTTCATATCGGATCTCCTCGCGAAGCGGCGAGCATAGCAGCGGGCCTGCGCCGCGCCGTGAAGCGCGGCAACACGGCACATCGGCGCTACACTCGCGCTTCCCTTCGGCCGGCGCCCGCCTCGCATGGCGCGCGGCCTGCCTCCTCTTTCCCAGGCTTCCGTGGCGTCCATGTCCAAGCTCATCCTCATCGACGGCTCTTCGTATCTTTACCGCGCCTTCCACGCGCTGCCTCCGCTGACCAATACGCAGGGCGAGCCCACCGGCGCGCTGTTCGGCGTGGTCAACATGCTGCGCGCCACGCTGAAGGCGCGGCCCGACTACGTGGCCTTCGTCAGCGACGCGCCCGGCCCCACCTTCCGCGACGCGCTCTACGACCAGTACAAGGCCAACCGCCCGCCGATGCCGGACGATCTGCGCGCCCAGGTCGACCCGATGCTGGCGATCGTCGGCGCGCTCGGCTTTCCGATCCTGCGCGTAAGCGGCGTGGAAGCGGACGATGTGATCGGCACGCTGACCGTGCAGGCGCATGCGCGCGGCATCGAGGTGGAGATTTCCACCGGCGACAAGGACCTCGCGCAGCTGGTGCGTCCCGGCGTCACCCTGGTCAACACCATGACCAATACCACCATGGACGATGCCGGCGTGCTGGAGAAGTTCGGCGTGCGCCCGGAACAGATCATCGACTACCTCACCCTGGTCGGCGATACGGTAGACAACGTACCCGGCGTGCCGAAGTGCGGCCCCAAGACCGCCGCCAAATGGCTGGCCGAATACGGTTCGCTCGATGGCGTGATCGAGCATGCGGACAAGATCGGCGGCAAGATCGGCGAGAGCCTGCGCGCGGCGCTGCCGCAGCTGCCGCTGTCGCGCGAGCTGGTGACCATCAAGCTGGATGTACCGCTGGATGAGGGCCTGGAAGAGCTGAAGCTGCGCGAGCGCGATCTGGAGCAGCTGCGCGAGCTGTATACGCGCTACGAATTCAAGGCCGCGCTGAAAGAGATGGAAGGCGGCGAAGCGGCCGCGCCCGTTGCGGCGGCGCCCGCCCCTGCCGTCGCGGCAGCGCAACCCGCCGGCGATCTCAGCGGCCCCGGCCGCTACGAACTGGTCACCACCGATGCGCAGCTCGACAGCTGGCTGGAAAAACTGCGCAAGGCCGAACTGATCGCCTTCGACACCGAGACCACCAGCATCGACTCCATGCGCGCGGAGATGGTCGGCCTCAGCCTCTCGGTGGAAACCGGCGAAGCCTGCTACGTGCCGCTGGCCCACGACTATCCCGGCACGCCCGCGCAACTGCCGCGCGACCAGGTGCTGGCCAGGCTCAAGCCCATCTTCGAAGACCCCGCGCGGCCCAAGCTCGGCCAGCACGCCAAGTACGACATCAACATCCTGTCGCACTACGGCATCGTGCTGCAGGGGCTCAAGCACGATTCCATGCTGGAGTCCTACGTGTGGAACGCCACCGCCACGCGCCACGACATGGATTCGCTGGCGCGCAAATACCTCGGCTACGAAACCGTGAAGTACGAGGAAGTGGCCGGCAAGGGCGCCAAGCAGATTTCCTTCTCGCAGGTCGACATCGACACCGCCTGCCGCTACGCCGCCGAAGACGCCGACATCACCCTGCGCCTGCACCACGCGCTGTGGCCGCTGCTGCAGACCGAGCCGAAGCTGCTCCGCGTCTACGAGGACATCGAGATCCCGCTGGTACCCGTGTTGGCCGGCATGGAGCAGCGCGGTGTGCTGATCGATGTATCGAGCCTGCGCCTGCAGAGCCAGCAGCTGGGCAAGCGCATGCTGGAACTGCAGCAGCAGGCCTGGAAAGCCGCCGGCCACGATTTCAGCCTGGACTCGCCCAAGCAGCTGCAGGCCGTGCTGTTCGACGAACTCGGCCTGCCGGCCAAGCTGCGCACGCCGACCGGGCAGCCGTCCACCAATGAGGAAGCGCTGGAGGCGATCGCCGAAGATCATCCGCTGCCGCGCCTGATCCTGGACTACCGCGGCCTGGCCAAGCTGCGTTCCACCTATACCGAGAAGCTGGCCGAGATCGTCAATCCGCGCACCGGCCGCGTGCATACCAGCTATCACCAGGGCGCGGTGGCGACGGGGCGCGTGTCTTCGTCCGATCCCAATCTGCAGAACATCCCCGTGCGCACCGAGGAAGGCCGGCGCATCCGCCAGGCCTTTATCGCGCCGGACGGCTGGAAGGTGATGGCGGCGGACTATTCGCAGATCGAGCTGCGCATCATGGCCCACCTGTCCGGCGACGAAGGCCTGCTGCGCGCATTCCAGGAAGGCGGCGACGTGCACCGCGCCACCGCCGCCGAAGTGTTCGGCCTGGCGCCGGAAGAAGTCAGCGCCAACCAGCGCCGCGCGGCCAAGGCGATCAACTTCGGCCTGATGTACGGCATGAGCGCGTTCGGCCTGGCGCGCCAGCTCGGCGTGGACCGTGGCGAAGCCAGCGACTATATGGCGCGCTACTTCACCCGCTATCCCGGCGTGCATGCCTTTATGGAAGCCACGCGCGAGCAGGCGCACCGCGACGGCTATGTCGAAACCATCTTCGGCCGGCGCCTGTATCTGGAGAATCTCACCAACCGCAACCAGGCGATCCGCGCCGGCGCAGAACGCGCGGCGGTGAATGCGCCGATGCAGGGCAGCGCAGCCGACATCATCAAGCGCGCGATGATTTCCGTGGCTGGATGGCTGAAGGGCCGCGACGACGCGCACATGCTGATGCAGGTGCACGACGAACTGGTGTTCGAGGTGCGCGAGGACGCGGTCGACACCGTGCGCGCCGAGGTAGTCGCGCGCATGTCCGGCGCCGCCCAGTTGCGCGTGCCGCTGCTGGTCGAGGCTGGCGTAGGCGCGAACTGGGATGAGGCGCACTGAGGCTTTGCAGCGTTTGGAATTTCCAAATGAACAGCCAATGAATTTTTTTCGGAATCTTGCTGCAACTTTTCCAGCCTAGGACGTTCTATACACACGGACGCACGCAACGGCGTCCGCGGCTCACCACCTCCCTGGATGAGCCACCGGCAAGGCGGACCTTCCCCTGGGATCCGCAGCCACGCCCCGAGGGTTCCCCCCTAACCCTCGGGGCATTTTTTTGCCCCGATGAAAAGACGCGGCAAGCCCAAAACGGCTAGCATCCCCGCACCCGGCCCCTGCCTGTGCCGGGGGAGCAGAAGGCGCGCCACGTGCAGAAGAAAGGCAAAGCCACTTCCTTCGATATCGCCCATCTGGCGGGCGTGTCCCAGTCGACCGTGTCGCGCGCGCTGCGCGGCAGTCCGCTGGTCAGCGAGGAGACGCGCCTGCGCATCCAGGAGGCGGCCGACCAGCTCAAGTACAAGGTCGACAAGAACGCCTCGAACCTGCGCACCCGCCATTCCGGCACGCTGGCCCTGCTGCTGTTCGAGGACCCCACCGCGGACGACTCGCACATCAACCCGTTCTTCCTGTCGATGCTCGGTTCCATCACCCGCGCCTGCGCCCAGCGCGGCTACGACCTGCTGGTCTCGTTCCAGCAGCTCTCGCACGACTGGCACGCCGACTACGCCGACACCCGCAAGGCCGACGGCATCCTGCTGCTTGGCTACGGCGACTACCTGGCCTACCGCGACAAGCTGCAGAAACTGGTGGCGCAAGGCACCCATTGCGTGCGCTGGGGCGCGGTGCTGCCGGACCAGCCGGATATCTCCATCGGCTGCGACAACTTCCGCGGCGGCCAGGACGTCACCACCCACCTGCTCGCCCAGGGCTGCCGCCGCATCGCCTTCCTCGGCGACGCATCCAGCCATTACCCGGAGTTTTTCGATCGCTATCGCGGCTATGCGGATGTGCTGGAGAAATCCGGCCTTACCGTCGATCCCGCGCTGCAGGTCAACGGCGAAAGCACCGAGCAGTCCGGCTATACCGCGCTGGAAACTCTATTGGCGCGCGGCGCGCAGTTCGATGCGGTGTTCGCCGCCAGCGACCTGATCGCCATCGGCGCCATGCGCGCACTGGCCGACCATGGCCTGAGCATCCCCGCCGACGTCGCCGTCGCCGGCTTCGACGACATCCCGACGGCCAGCTTCGTCAACCCGCAACTGACCACCGTACGGCAGGACACGCGCCAGGCCGGCGAGGCGCTGGTCGACAACCTGCTGCGCCTGATCCGCGACGAGCCGGCGGAAAGCGCGATGCTGCCGGTGAAGCTGGTGGTGCGAAAGTCGAGCCTGCGCGGACGCTGACCGTTACGCCGGCGGCGCCGACAAGGCAGTCGCGTTCGGCGCTGCGCCCGGCTCCCGCACGCGCAGCACGCACAAGCCCGACACGAACAGGCTCACCCCGCCCAGCACCAGCGCATAAATCGGCTGGCTGTGGAAGAACGCGCGCAGCAACAAGCCCAGCACGCTCGCCGCCAGCAGCTGCGGAATCACGATAAAGAAATTGAAGATGCCCATGTACAAGCCCATCTTGTGCGCGGGCAGGTTGTCCGACAGCAGCGCATACGGCAGCGACAGGATCGAGGCCCAGGCGAAACCCACGCCCACCATCGACAGCAGCAGCCAGCGCGGGTCGTGGATCAGCAGCATCGACAGAAAACCCGCGCCGCCCAGCCACACATTCAGCAGATGGCTGAGGCGGATGCCCCAGCGCCTCACCATCCACGGAATCACGATCGCCGCGATCGCCGCGAAGCCGTTGTAGGCGGCGAACAGCACGCCTACCCAGTTGGCGCCTTCGTTATAGGCGGCCGAACGCGGATCGCTGCTGCCGAAATGCACCTGCGTTACGCCGGCGGTGGTGTACATCCACATCGCGAACAGCGCGAACCACGAGAACAGCTGCACCCAGGCCAGCCGGCGCATCGCCTCGGGCATGCCGAACAGATCGCCCAGCACCTGCGCCGTCGGACCACGGCTGGCGGTGCGGCCCAGCCATAACAACGCAACGCCGAACACCAGCATGCCGCCGGTAAGCAGGTACAGCTCCTTCTCCAGCCGCAGGCCCGCCACCACCAGGGTCAAGGCCACACCCGCGGCCAGCCAGCGCAGGCCCCAGCGCGACGCGGCGGGGCGATCCACCACGGTCTCCTCGACCGGCGCACTGTCGAAAGCGGTGAGTTGCTCCGGCGGATATTCGCGCGTCGAGCACACCGTCCACAGCACCGAGCCGAGCAGCACGCCGCCGCCGGCGTAGAACGCGTAGCGCACCGTATCCGGAATGCCGCTGGCGCCCGGCGCGTTGCTGACGCCCAGGCGCTCCAGGATCCACGGCAAGGCCGAGGCCACCACCGCGCCCAGGCCGATAAAAAAACTCTGCATCGCATAGCCGGCCGGGCGCTGGCGCGGCGGCAGCTGGTCGCCGACGAAGGCGCGGAACGGCTCCATCGAGATATTGATCGACGCATCCAGGATCCACAGCAGCCCCGCCGCCACCCACAGCGCGGGTGCGTTCGGCATCCACAGCAGGCCCAGCGTGGCCAGCACCGCGCCGACCAGGAAGTACGGGCGCCGCCGGCCCAGCCGCGTCCAGGTGCGGTCGGACAGATAGCCGACGATGGGCTGCACGATCAGCCCCGACAGCGGCGCGGCCACCCACAGCACGGGGATATCGCCGACATCGGCGCCGAGGGTCTGGAAGATACGGCTGACATTGGCGTTCTGCAGCGCAAAGCCGAACTGGATGCCGAGAAAGCCGAAGCACATGTTCCAGATCTGCCAGAACGACAGCGCGGGTTTCCTGCTTGTCGAGGTCACGGGGCGGTTCCGGGCGCCAGAGGAAGCAGCAGCATATCGCCGACGTCGGCCTTATTCAGCGGCCCGCCGTCACCGCCCTGCCCGCCGGTGTAATGGGCGAAGTGGCCCAGGTAGGACATATTGAACCCGGGCGCCAGCGACACGCTGCAAGGCTGATCCTGCTGCGCCGCGAAACTGCCGCTGGTGGAGCGCTGCCGGCCCAGGCTGTGCGGCATCACCAGCACCACGGACTGCGCCGGAACGTCTTCGCAACTGATGGTGGCGATCTGCACGGCCGCGGTAATGCCGGTGTTGATCGGGCCGTGGTCGTTGGCGTAGTCGAGCGAAAGCTCGAAGCGGCCGCTGGAAGGCGCGGTCCACGTACGTGGCCAACCGCCGCCTGCGCGCATCTCGTCGCCTTTGCATACGGCAGGGCTGTGCAGCGATTCGATGCCGTGCTCGTCGATGCGCGTCACGCTGATGCATTGCTGCGCGGCGGTGCGCTCCAGCGCGGCATCGCGCACGGCGCCGCGCCGTTCGCCGTTGACGTACAGCACCAGATCGCCATCCGCCTGGATACGCCAGCGCTTGCCGTCCGCCGTCAGCTTGGGCGCGACGGGCGTGGCCGGTGCGTACAGCGGCGCATCCTGGCGCAACGGCAGCGCGTCCACGTGCACCGCCTTCAACGCGATCTCGAGACGCTTGCCGTCGCGCTTCTCGCTGCCGGTCACCAGCAGGTTGCCGTCCAGGCTCGTCGGGCGCACCAGCACGATCTGCCGATCGCCGAGATCCAGGCTGATCCGCGACCCGTCGCCGAACAGCATCGGCACCAGCGACACCGGCAACTTCGGCGTGACCTTGCCGTCCTCGCCCAGGCCGAACACACCCTGGATCGCCATATCCAGGTAAGCGCCCACCGACCACAGCTGCCGCGGCGAATCGACCACCGGCCCGCTGAGCGGACCTTCGTCGACATGCACGGCCTGCGTGGCCAGTTCGAAATTCTCCATATTCGATCCGGCCAGCGCCGCGCCGCGCATCAGCGAGCGCAGCTCGTGCGCGATGCGCGCCGGATCGTTCACCGTGCGCGCCGCGCGCAAGGCGTACTCGCTGACGAACGGCCAGATCGCGCGGTTGTGATAGATCGGCTGGTCCTTGCGCTCCGGCCAGATCACCGGACTGCCGGCGGCCCAGGTCGGATACGCCGCCAGCGCCTGGCGCGCCCGCGCCGGATCGGCCACGCCGCTGGTGATCGCCAGCGACAGGCCGAGCAGGTCGTAAGCCTCGTACGGCACCGGATGATCCGCGCCGCCGATATAGCTCATGTACATGCCGCGATCGGCACGCCAGAAGTGCGCGTTGATTGCCTGCTTCAACGCCTCGGCCTGGGTCTCGTAGGTCGCCGCCGACTCGCCGCGCCGCGGCGCGAGCTGCGCCGCCAGGCGCAGCGCTTCGTAATGCAGCACATTGGTGGACAGCGAGAACGACTGGCCGATAAAGGCCACGTTGTCCTTGGTCCACTCCGGATAGGTCTGCTCGCGCCAGTCGAGAAACGAAGTCTCGCCACGATACAAGCCCAGCGAGGCATCGAAGACATAGCGCCGGTCCTGCGCCAGCGTATCCAGCAGCGCGCGCCAGGTTTCGTCGGCGAAGGCGGAATCGCCGAGCAGATGCCGCGCAGCGAGAAACCACACCACGCGATCCGTGCTGATCGGCCAGCTACCGCCGGAGCCAGTGTCCTGCATCGCATACAAGCCCGCAGGCACACCCGGGGCGCGCACGTCCGACAGCTTGAAACGCAACGAAGCCTTGGCCCGTGCCGGATCCAGCCGCCACAGCGACAGATCCACCGCATACGAGAGATCGCGCGTCCACACGTAATGCCACTTCTCGCCGGTCTCGAAGCAGGCGCAGGGTATGGCCTGGCCATGATCGAAGGCGTCGTCGCGGATCGCCTGCACCGAATCCAGGCGCAGATCGTCCTGCGCCATCGCGAACAAGCCATCGAACAGCGGGCTGGCGGTATGCGTCGCCAGCTTCTGCCTGCCGATGCGCCGTTCGCCGAACGGGCCATGCAACCTGTAGCTGCCGTCGGAGGCGGTCGTGACGACCGCCTCCTTGCCTTGCCAATCCAGCTTGTCGCGCCAGTTATCCGCCGCTGCCGGGCCGGTAGCCAGCATCCCCGCCAGCAACGCCACCGTCAGCATGCGGACACCTTGCTCTGCATCGTCATCGCTCACCTGTCATTGCGCGAGGATCGCGCCGTAATGCCCGTTTACGGACACCACCACGTTGCCGCCGCTTACCGTGTACGTATTGCCGCTGAGCAGATCGGTGACGGTGCTGCCGTTGGCCATGCTGAGCTGCCAAACCGGAACCGTTACCGAATGAGCACTGCTGTCGTTGTTGAGCGCCACCGCGATGCGATGGCTCGCATCGAAGCGGCCGTAGGCATACAGCTTGTTGCTGTCGTCGGTAAGCAGGCTCATGAACGAGCCGGTGCGCAGAGCCGCATACTGGTTGCGGATGCCGATCAGCTTCTGCGTCAAGGCCACCGCCGCATTGGTGGTCGTGCCCTGGGTCCAGTCGAAGCTGCGGCGATTGTCCGGATCGTTGCCGCCCTGCATGCCGTACTCGTCGCCGTAATAGATCGTCGGCGTGCCCACGTAGGTCATCTGGAAGATCAGCGCCAGATAGGTTTTCCAGATATCGCCGCCGGCGCGCTGGCCGAAGCGCTGGATATCGTGGCTGCTGAGGAAGTTGGCCATGGTCTGCTGCACGTTGCCGGGATAATTGGCGCGCGTGCCGTGCAGCCAGCTGTCGAACTGACTCGCCGGGATCGACGCGGCGTTGCCGCTGTAGTCGGATCCGGTGATCCATTCCGATACAGGCTGAGTGAAACCGTCGTAGTTGAGTGCGCTATCCCATTCCTTGCCGTTGCCGGTCCAGGGGTTGGCATTGCCCCAGAACTCGCCGAGGATTTCGGCGTTGGCATTGACGGATTTCACCGCGGTGCGCAGCTCGGCCATGATCTGGTGATTGACCGCATCGCTGCCGTTGTTGCCGCCGGCGTCGATGTACTGCGGCGCATCGAGACGCCAGCCGTCGATGCCATACGGCGAAGACAGCCACGTCTTCACCACCGAGGTGGCATTGCCATAGATCTGGTTGCGCACCGCCGAACCGCTTGCGCCGTAGTCCAGCTTGGGCATCGTCGAGTAGCCGTAGAAGCTGGAATAGCTGTTCGGCCACTGCTGGAAGGTGTAGTAGCCGTACCACTGGCTCGAGGTCGACTCGTACGCGCCCTGCGTGCTCCACCAGTTGTAGCGGTCGAACCACTGGCTGGTATCGCCGGTATGGTTGAACACGCCATCGAGCATCACATAGCCCTTGGGCCCGTTGGTGCTGGCGTGCACATCGGTGATCAGCGTCTTCAAGATGGTGTTGCTGCCGAACGCCGGATCGACGTTGTAATAGTCCTCGGTGTCGTACTTGTGATTGGTGGGCGAGGTGAATACCGGATTGAGGTAGACGATATTCGCGCCCAGCGTCTGCTTGATATAGCCCAGCTTCTGGTCCACGCCGGCCAGGTCGCCGCCGAAGAACACCAGGTTGTTGGAGCCGCTGCCGGTGGCGAACACGCTGCCGCCCCAGGCCACTTTCTGGGTGGATTGCCCGCCGTAGCTGTACTGGCCGGTCTGCACGTCGTTGCTGGTGTCGCCGTTGTAGAAGCGGTCCGGGAAGATCTGGTAGATCACGCCGTTCTTCATCCAGTCCGGCGTCTTGAAGCCCGGGATCAGATAGAAGTCGCCGGACGAAGGCTCGCTGCTGGTGATGCCGGCAGCGTTGTACCAGGCGGTGGAGCTGCCGTCGTTGAGCTGGAAGCGGTAGTACTTCTCGGACGAGCTGGCCGGCACCGTGCCCTGCCAGTAGTCGAACGTGCCGGTGGGGTCATTGGAGGCCCAATGCATCGCCACCCAGTGGAAAGCGCTGTCGGCACTGTCGTAGTACTTGATATTGGCGCTGGTGATATCGCCCTTGAAGGTGCGGAAGGTGAGCGTGACGGTCTGGCTGGTGGTCGGCTCGGGGTGATCGATAAACAGCGGCCCCTGGTCGTGGAACAGGCCGCCCCATTCGACGTTGTTGTCGTTGCTGGCCGCCTGCGCGGCCAAGGGCAGCGCCAGGATGGCGCTGGCCAGCGCGGCCAGCGCAAGGCCGCGCATGGAACGGTGCATCGCTACGATCGAACGCATCATGTTGCCCCTCTCATCGGTGGATGGAACAACCCCCTTTCATCTGCAACAGCGTCATCCCGGCGTAGGCCGGGATCCAGTGGCGACGCCGCTCGCTGATGCGTAGCCGCCACACATCCGCTGCAAAACTTTTCTTCGCTATGACCTGACGCCGCGCTACTGGATCCCGGCCTGCGCCGGGATGACGCCACTGGCATGTGGCGGTGCCAGAACGATGCGCTTCATCTGCGCCGCAGATATACGCACCCATGTCACCGGCCCATAGCGGTCGCTGCCGTGGGCCCAGCCAGCACCATCGTGCGCACGCAGCGACGTCTCGTCAGCCATCTCGGACAACGGCTTACCGTCTTCGCTGACCATGCCGGCGGCAATGCCGTGCACCTTCACCAGGTACCAGGCCAGCGCGGGCCGGAAGCGGCCTTCCGGCGCGGCGGTGTCGATGCTTACGCCCTGGCCCGTGCGCTGCGCGGCCAGCGTCTGCAAGAAATAGTCGCCGTGCTCGTAGGCGTAGGTCGCGCCGTCATCGTCGTAGTACGGGAAGCTGGTGCGATGTTCGGCGGGGAACACGTCCACTTCGAGTTCGCGCAGCGGATGCTGGTCCACGTAGTCCTCCGGCGGCCGGGTCGGCAGGATCGCGCCTTCGCGAACGAACAACGGAAGATCCGACCAGGCCTTCGCATCCAGCGCATAGCGGATCGTCTGCCCGCCTGCGTAGGCTTTCCCGCTGGCGTAATCGAACCAGCGCCCCGCAGGCAGATAGATATCCTTGGCGGACTGCCCCTGCTCCACCACCGGCGAGACCAGCAGGTAGTCGCCGAACATCCAGGCGTCCACGTCCTCGCGTACGTTCGCATCGTCCGGCCAGTCGAACAGCAGCGGACGCACCAGGCCCACGCCGGTGGCGCGGCGCTGATACTCGTAGCCGTAGATGTAGGGCAGCAGCGTGTAGCGCAGGCGGATCGCGTCAGCGGCGGCCTTCTCCGCGACCGCTCCGTACACCCATGGCTGCCGCTTGATGCCCAGCTCGCCGTGCACGCGGAAGATCGGCGTGAACGCGCCGAACTGAATCCAGCGCGCATAGTTCTCCGGCGTCAGTCCACCGGTGACGGGATCGGCCTTCTTGCTGCTTTTCTGAAAGCCGCCGCCATCCATGCCCCACTGCACCGCGCCGGCATTGATCGCGCTGAGCATGCGCCGCCGTTGCGCCTGCATGCTGGCGAAGCCGGTGGCGATATCGCCCGACCACAGTGCATAGGCGTAACGCTGCGAGCCGAGATAGAAGTTGCGGTTGATCGACCACACGCGCCGGTCGCTATAGGCGCGCTGGCCGTCATACAAAGCGCGCTGCATGTTGAGGAACTGCGTGTCGCTGTCCAGCGTATCCGCCTCGTCGTTCCACCAGCCGGCCATGCCGGTGTCGAAGGCATGCTTGAGCGTGTCGTTGAAGAACCATGCGCGCGCGGCCGGCAGGTCGAAGTCCAGGTCGCGCACGGTCTGGTGCGAGAAGTAATCCGGCGCCGGTCTGCTCTTGGCCGACCACAAGCCATGCTCGGTGGCATAACGCCCTTCCGTGGTATCGACATGCAGGCGCGGCTTCATGATGCCGGTCAGGTGCATGCCCTTGGCATCGAGCGCGCTCTTGAGGCTGCCGTCGGAGCCGCCGGGGAACTTGTCCGGGTTCCAGCGGAACTCGCCGTAGTTGTCCGCGCCCCAGGCTTTCCAGTCGAAGTCCAGGGTGAAGTTGTCGATCGGGATGTGCCTGGCGCGGTAGGTGTCTACCAGTTGCAGCAGCTCGTGCTGGTCGATGCCCCACTGGCTGTTGGTAAAGCCCATCGCCCATTTCGGGAACAGCGGCGTGCGGCCACTGACGCGCGCCAGCGCGGCGAAGATCGCCTTGGGCTCGCCGAGAAAGACATACACGTTGCGGATCGCCTGCCCCTTGCGGCCGCGCACGCGCAGGCTGCCGCCATCGAGCTGGAAGCTGGCGCCTTCGGCATCGGCCAGCAGGCCGTAGCCGGCGGTGCTCCAGACGAAGGGCGCGCCGGCATTGCCTTGCTCGCCGGCCTTGGCCACCTGCTTGCCGTTGCGCTGCAGGCCGCCGCCGGCGCGCTCGAACGCGCCATAGCCATGGATGCCGTACAGCGGATCGGCCGCGGCGTGGCTCGCCTGCACTTCGCCGCGTCCCAGCGCGGCGAGGTCCACGCTCAGCAGTTCATGGCCATCGCAAAGCGCGATCAGTGCGCCGTCGCGCAGCAGCCAGTGCAATGGCAGGTTGGTGTCCCTGCTCTGCGTCGCCTGGTCATCCAGCGCGGGATCGATCACCACCGTGGGCGCCGCTTCGGTTCCATTTTTCGGCACGAAGGAAAGCCTGGCGATATCCGGCGACAGGTAATGCAGCGTCACCTTGCCCTGAGCGATCTGAACTTCTTCACGTGCACCGGCGTGCTGCGCATCGTCCGCAGGCTGCCTGGTCTGCGCCGCTACCGTCATCGCGAATGCTCCAAGGCAGGACAACGCCCATGCGCGCCGGAGCACGCTCACTGCAGTACCACCGTGGCATACGCCGGCAGCGTCAACTCTCCCTGCGCCAGCGTGGCGCCAGGCACGGTGTGCAGGCGAATCGCGGTGAACGCCTTTGCCGTGTCCGCATCGAGCTTGAAGCTCGCGGCCTTGCCCGACAGGTTATGCACCACCAGCGCACGGCTGTCCGCCGTCGCACGCTCGTACGCCACCAGCGCCGGCTTGCCCGTGGCGACCACGCGCAGCCCGCCATCGCGCAGCGCCGGCACCTCCACCCGCCAATGAATCAGCGTGCGATACAGATTGAGCAGCGAATCGGCCTTGTCCTGCTCGGCCTGCACGGATACATCGCCACCCTGCTTCTCGCTGTACGCCTTCCAGCGGCTGTCGCCGGGCGCGCCTGGCGTGCGCTGCCAGCGCATCGGCTCGCGCAGGTTTTCGTCCGGCTTGCGGCCGAGCATGCCCAGCTCTTCGCCGTAATAGATGTACGGCCGGCCCGGCAGGGTCAGCAGCAGCGCCGCGGCGGTGCGCATATGGCGCAGGTCGCCGCCGAGCTGGCTGAGCACGCGCTCCTGGTCGTGGTTGCCGAGGAAGGGCGCGTCGGCGTAGTCATCGCCCGCGGCGGCATGGAACGCGGCATAGGTGTCGGTCAGCAGCGCCGGCAGCTTGCCGGCCTGTTCCTGCTTCGCGCTGGCGATCAGCTGCTCGGCCAGCGGGAAGTCGAACACCGAACCCAGCGCCGGCAGATACGGCGCCAGCTCGCCCGGCTGCTTCGCCGATACCTCGCCGACCAGGTACACGTTCGGATGCGTCTGCCGCAGGCCCTGGCGGAATTCGCTCCACCACTGGGCGTTCTTGCGGATCACCGCGGGCTGGCCGTTGTCGCTCTTGAGGTCGTCGTAGATGTGGCGCGCCGCATCGAGACGGAAGCCATCGGCGCCCTTGTCCAGCCAGAACTTGCCGACCGCGATCATCTCGCGGCGCACCGCCGGTTCGTCGTAGTTGAGGTCGGGCATCGCGCCGGTGAAATCGCCCAGGTAATGCTGCTTGCCGTTGGCATGCCAGGCCGGGCCGTCGACCGCGCTGATCGCCTTCAAGTCGGCGTCCTTGCCGGCCCAGGTGTACCAGTGGCGGTATTGGCTTTGCGGATCCAGCGCCGACTTGAACCAGGGATGCTGGTCGCTGCTGTGGTTGATCACCAGGTCGATGATCACCTCGATGCCGCGCTTGTGCGCCTCGCTCACCAGTTTTTCGAAGTCGGCCATATTGCCGTATTGAGGATTGATCCCTTCGTAGTCGGTGACGTCGTAGCCGTGATAGCTCGGCGAGGGATTGATCGGCATCAGCCAGATGCCGCTGACGCCGAGCGACTGCAGGTAATCGAGCTTGGCGGTCACGCCATTGAGATCGCCGATACCGTCGCCGTTGGTGTCGTACCAGGCGCGCACGAAGATCTCGTACCAGACGCCGGAGCCTTGGCTTTTCGGCGCGGCGGGGGCGGCGATGGGTGGGGTGGAGTCGGCGGCGTGCGCCGGAAGCGCGAGCGCGGCGGCGAGCAGTAGGGCGAGGGGCTTGCAGCGGCTGATCGGGGACATGCACGGCTCCATTCGAAGAGCGCGGGGCCGTCGAAGGAACGATGCGCCGGGCTCTCCGGGGCTGCGCCGCCACGCCGGTGCTCCGCGGTTGTGGATGTCCGCCGCGACGGCGCATCCTGCGAAACATCGCGCCGGCGCTCCTTGCGGAAGCGCCGGCGCGAGGGTCACTTACAGCTTGAACTCCACACCCAGATAACTGGTCCGCCCGAAGTACTGGATGGTACCGGTCTGCGACGGATCCGAACCGAAGTAGGTCTTGGTCGGCTGGTCGCTCAGATTGAGCATCTGGTAGACCACGCGCCACTGCTTGTTGACGTCGTACGAAGCCTGGAAGTCGTACACCGTCTCCGAGGCGAAGGTGACCATCTGGTTGGTCACCGACATCTGCGTATCGGAGGCGAACTTCGAGCGGTAGTTGCCGGACAGGCGGGCCGAGAACGGACCGTTGTCGTAGAACACCGCCAGGCTGGCCACGCGCTTGGACAGGCCCGGCAGGCCGATGTAGGAAGTCGGGCCGCCCAGCGTGGTCGGATTGCTGACCGAGCTGTCGGTGTAGGCCACGTTGGCCTGCACGCCCAGGCCCTTCCATATGCCCGGCAGGAAGCCGGTCTTGGAGAAGGACGCTTCGACGCCGCGCACGATGCCGCCCTTGGCGTTGTAGGCCGTCTGGTACTGGCCGTTGAGATACGGCTTGCCGGTGGTCGGATCGGTCGGCACGGTGATGCCGGCCGAGGCGAAGTCGAAGTTGTTGTAGGTCACCGCCTGCACGAACGACTTGATCTTCTTGAAGAACACGCCGCCGCTGATCACGCCGGTGGAGTCGTCGAAGTAGTGCTCGAAGGTGGCGTCGTACTGCGTGGCGCGCAGCGGATCGAGCAGCGGGCTGGTGCCGCCCCATACGTTGTAGTGGCCGTTGTCCACCCACGAGCCGGAGCCGGCCATCATCTGGTTGATCGGCGGACGCGCCAGCACCTTGCCGGCGGAGAAGCGGCCCTGGTCATTGTCGGTGAAGTGATAGATCAGGTTCATCGACGGCAGCCAATCCGAATACTTCTTGCCGACGGTGAGCGGCGCGTAGTCGAGGCTGGTGTTGCCATTGCCGTCGGTGATCGGCACGCCGGCACCGTTGCCCACTTGCTGCAGGCCGTAGCTGTACTGCTTCTGGTGCGAGTAGCGCACGCCGATGTTGCCGGTCAGGTCGTGGTCGAACAGCTGGGTGGCGATGTCGGCCATGAAGTACAGGTCGCGCGTCTGCTCGTTGACCTGGCCGCTCTGGATCATCGACCAGCTCTGGTCGGTGATGTTCTTCACCGGGTTGGCGGTGATGCCGTGCGCGGCGAGGATGGCCGGGCCGTTGAGCTGCATGAAGCAGGGGTAGCGGGAGAAATCGCCTTTCCAGCAGGTCAGCTTGGCCGCGCCGGCCGGAATGGTCAGCGGCAGGCCCTTGCTCGGGTCGGTGCCCCATTCCGAACCGTAGACGTAGACCTCGCGGTCGGCGTTGTAGTTGTGGTTGTTCGCGTAGAAGCCGAATTCGATGGCCGACAGGAACGAGCTGTTGGGCAGGTCGTACTTCACGTCCGTGCGGAACGCCTTCATCTTGTCGTGATAGATGTAGGGATACACGCCGTAACGCGACAGGCCAAGGGTGCTCAGGTCGGTGTACTGGCCCGGATTGCCGTACGACACGTCGCCGAGCTGGCGGCCGCGCAGCTGATAGGTGACCGATTGCGCAGCCAGCGACGGGTTGGCGGTGCCCAGGCCCGTATAGGGATCGGCCGTGGTGTCCACGTTGATCTGGTTGCTGGAGGCGCGCGACAGCGACACGTCGGAATCCACGTGCCAGTTGCCGTGGTTCCACTTCAGGTTCAGGCCGCTGGAGAACACGCTGGTCTTGGTCGTGTAGTTGTCCGCGGTGGTCTCGTTCGAGAACTGCTGCTTGCCGCCGGCGCCGGTCACGGTGCCGCCGGTCATCGTGCCGGTCGGGCCGAGCACCTCGTTGGTGACCGTCGCGCCGCTCTGGTAGATGTTCTGCGTGCGGAAGCCGTAGCCGAACGAGGTGTTCTTGAACTTCGAATAGAACGCGTCGCCGCTGACGGTCAGCTCGTCGGTGGGCTTCCACACGATGGTGGCGATCTCGCCGGTGCGGCGCTCGTTGCCGCCGTTCTGCTGCAGCTGCAGGCCCTGGGTCAGATAAGCCTGGCGGCCGTCGGCCAGGGTGTACTTGCTGCCGTCCGATGCTTCGCCCACGAACTGCTCGGACACGTGCGGCTGGTACATCTGGGCCACGCCCAGGCCCACGCCCAGGGTGTTGTCGAGGAACTTGCCCTGGTAGGCCGCGCTGATGCGATAGCCCTTCGCGCTGGCCCCGGCCACGTCGTTGGCACGGTCGTTGTAGCTGCCGCGCGCGTCGACGTTGAGGTTCTGTTCTTTCGGCGCATCCAGCGGGTTGGCCGTCTGCATGCCGATGGTGCCGCCGACGCCGCCGGTGACCAGCGAGGCCTGCGTGGATTTGTACACCGTGGCCATGTTGATCAGCTCGGACGGGTACTGGTCGAACTGGATGTAGTTGCTGCCGCTGGTCGAAGGCTGCTCGCGGCCATTGAGCGTGGTCTGGATGAAGTTGCCCGACAGGCCGCGGATATTCACCTGCGAAGCCTGGCCGGCGATGCGCTCGGCGGACACGCCCGGCAGGCGGGTCAGCGCGTCGGCGATCGACTGGTCGGGCAGGCCGCCGATGTCGGCCGAGGTGATCACGTTCTGGATGGTGTCGGCGTAGCGCTGGTAGTCGATCGACTTCTGCACGCTGTTGCTGTAGCCGGTCACCGTGATGCCGGCGAGGCTCTTGGCCAGCTGCTCTTCGTTGGACTTCTTGCGGCCGTCCTGCTCGGACGTCTGCGCCGAACTGGAAGTCTGGTTCGATGAAGTCTGGCCCGATGGAGTCTGGCTGGACTGCGCCGTGCTCGACGGCTGCGCATCCTGGGCGTGGATGCCGACGGTGAAGCACAAGCCGGCCGACGCCAGCGCCATAGCCAATACGTTGCGTTTCAGGATCACCTTGTCCCCTCCCCAGGGCTTGAATCATTACTGCGGTGCAGGCTCGCGCGGGTTGCTGCGGCCGGCTTGTCGTGTGAGTCGCGTTTTCACGTGGCGGCCATGGTAGGCCCGGCTTTCCGAGGGGGACGCAGTTATGCATACGTATTCATGCGGCGGTTTTTTTGTGCAGTAGTGACAAAAACCACGTGGCGCGTGCGTCGCGCATGATCCGCGCAATGCGCTTGCGCATCCTCGTGCCATGCCTGTCCGCTGCCTACTTGCCACGATCCAAGCGATGCTGGCGTGCTTGCCTCCCACACCCTTCAAGCGCGCTGCTGCGCTGCAAAATCCTCATTTCTTGAATACGTATGCATGAAACCCGTCGCCGCCATGGGCTGCATTTAAGCTGCCCCGCAACCTGCGCACCGCCTTGCTGCCGTGTGCGCGACAAGAGCCTCGGGATTACGGGACATGAGTGAAACACCCTGGTGGCGCGGAGCCGTCATCTACCAGATCTACCCGCGCAGCTTCCTGGATACGGACGGCGATGGCGTGGGCGACCTCCCTGGCATCGTCGACCGCCTCGACTACGTCGCCGGCCTGGGCGTGGACGCGATCTGGATCGCGCCGTTCTTCCGTTCGCCGATGGCCGACTTCGGCTACGACATCGCCGATTACCGCGCGGTGGATCCGCTGTTCGGCAGCATCGAGGACTTCGACCGCCTGCTGGCCAAGGCGCATGCGCTGGGCCTGAAGGTGATGATCGACCAGGTGCTCAGCCACACCTCCGACCAGCACGAGTGGTTCAAGCTCAGCCGCAGCAGCCGCGACAATCCCAAGGCCGACTGGTACGTGTGGGCCGATGCGAAGGACGACGGCACGCCGCCCAACAACTGGCTGTCGCTGTTCGGCGGCGGCGCGTGGCAGTGGGAACCGCGGCGCGGGCAGTACTACCTGCACAACTTCCTGACCTCGCAGCCTGATCTGAACTTCCATCACCCCGACGTGCAGCGCGCGGTGCTGGACAATGTGCAGTTCTGGCTGGACAAGGGCGTGGACGGACTGCGCCTGGACGCGATCAACTTCTGCTTCCACGATCGCGCGCTGCGCGACAACCCGCCCAAGCCGCAGGCGATGCGCGTGGGGCGCGGCTTCAGTCCCGACAATCCGTACGCGTTCCAGTATCACTACTACAACAACACGCAGCCGGAGAATCTGGCCTTTCTCGAAGAGCTGCGCCGCCTGCTCGACCGCTATCCCGGCGCCGCCGCGCTGGGCGAGATCTCTTCCGAGGACTCGCTGGCCACCATGGCCGAGTACACCAGCGGCCAGCGCCTGCATATGGGTTACAGCTTCGAATTGCTTACCGAGGATTTCAGCGCCGCGTATATCCGCGGCACGGTGGAAGGACTCGAAGCGCAGATGACGGAAGGCTGGCCCTGCTGGGCCATCTCCAACCACGATGTGGAGCGCGTGCTCAGCCGCTGGGGCAATGGCGACGCCACGGTGCGCCTGGCCAACCTGCTTACCGCGATGGTGTGTTCGCTGCGCGGGTCGGTGTGCGTGTATCAAGGCGAGGAACTGGCGCTGACCGAGGCGGAGGTGCCGTTCGAGGCCCTGCAGGATCCCTACGGCATTACCTTCTGGCCGACCTTCAAGGGCCGCGACGGCTGCCGCACGCCGATGCCGTGGGACGAGTCGGCGCATGCCGGCTTCAGCAGCGGCGCGCCGTGGCTGCCGGTGCCGGCCGAGCACCGCGCGCTGGCGGTGTCGCGGCAGGAGCTCGATCCGGCCTCCGCGCTGCACGGCTTCCGCGGCTTCATGCAGTGGCGGCACGCGCAGCCGGCGCTGCGCTGGGGTGCGATCCGCTTCCTGGATACGCCCGAGCCGGTGCTGGCCTTTACCCGCACGCATGCGGGCGAGACGGTCCTGGCGGCGTTCAACCTCGGGGCGTCGCCGGCCGCGGTCGCGCTGCCGGTGAGCGGCGAGCGTATCGGCGGCCATGGCCTGGCCGAAGGCTCGCTGGAAGACGGCCTGCTGCGGCTGCCGCCGCATGGGCTGCTGTTCGCGCGGGTGTTCTGACTGGGACGGCTTTTGCGTTCACGCGGTGCCGCCTATGATCGGCGGCATCGTGTCGAAAGGAGCTTCACCATGCGCGCTGTCCTGATCGTTCTCGGGCTGGTCCTCGTCGCCGGCGGTATCTGGGTGCTGGCCGGACAAGCCACTTATCAGCAGACCGATACGCTGGTGCAGTTGGGGTCCGCGAAGATCACCGCGACGCATGACAAGGCGGTGCCGACGTGGATGGGGATTGCGGGGATCGCGGTGGGGGCGTTGCTGGCGATCGGCGGGTTTCTGCGCAAGGGCTGAAACCACCTGGCCGTTGCACTGGCACCACGAGCTTGGCCGTCACCCCAGCGAAGACTGACCGTCACCCCAGCGAAGACTGACCGTCACCCCAGCGAAAGCTGGGGTCCAGTGTCTCAAGTCGCTGGATGACTCGCTTCGCTCGCCCCTTCGGGGCCGCCCTGCGGGCGTTCTTCGCGCTACGCGCTCGTCCAGCTTGACCAGCTTCGCTGTTGTGAAGCGCCTCGCTGGAATGACGAACGTGAGTATCTCGCGTTGCTGGAATAGCGCCTGACCGTCACTCCAGCGAAGACTTTGACCGTCACCCCAGCGAAAGCTGGGGTCCAGTGCCTTAAGTCGCTGGAATGACGAAGGTGAGTGTCTCGAGTCGCTGGAATGACGACGGTGGAAATTCCGGAGCTTGCCCGGATGTCTACAGCGCCGTGAGGTTGGCGTACGCCGCCACCAGCCACTTGCTGCCCGCCGCTTCGAAATTGATCTGCAGCCGCGTATGCGCGCCACTGCCCTCGGCGCTCACCACCACGCCTTCGCCGAAGCTGGGATGACTTACGCGCTGCCCGAGCTTCACCGGCAGATCTTCCTGCAATGAAGGCGCCGAATCCGCGAAACGTCCGGCATACAGCGGACGCGTCACCTGCACGCGCGGCCGCACTTCGTCGACCAGATCCGGCGGCACTTCGGCCAGAAAGCGCGACGGGCGCGCCAGCATCTCCACGCCGTGCATGCGGCGCGATTCGGCGTAGGTGATCACCAGCCGCTCGCGCGCACGGGTGATGCCCACGTAGGCGAGGCGGCGCTCCTCTTCCAGCCGGCCTTCGTCCTCGACGGAACGCTGGCTGGGGAACAGGCCCTCTTCCATGCCGACCAGGAACACCACCGGAAACTCCAATCCCTTGGCCGAATGCAGCGTCATCAGCTGCACGCAGTCGTCCCAGGAATCGCCCTGCCCTTCGCCGGCTTCCAGCGCCGCATGCGAGAGGAAGGCCGACAGCTCGTTCAAGCCCGCGTCGATATCTTCCGCCGTGGGCTCGAAGCGGCTGGCCACGTTGACCAGCTCGTCCAGGTTTTCCACCCGCGATTCGGCATTGCCGCGGCTGTCCTTCTCGTAGAAGTCGCGCAGGCCGGTATGGGTGATGGCGTGCTCGATCTGCTCCGCCAGCGCCAGCGCGGTCGCTTCCGCTTCGCCGTCAGCCTTGCCGGAAAAAGTGCGCGCCATCGCTTCGATCATCGCCAGGAACGCCTTCACCGCGTTCTTGGCGCGGCCGGCGAGTTCGCCGCCGGTGGTCAGCTCGTTCAAGGCCGCTTCCCACAGCGAGGTTCGCTCGCCGCGCGCGCGCTTGCGCAGGACATCCAGCGTGCGGTCGCCGATGCCGCGCGGCGGCGTGTTCACCGCGCGCTCGAACGCCGCGTCGTCGTGGCGGTTGGCGGACAGGCGCAGATAAGCCAGCGCATCCTTGATTTCCGCGCGCTCGAAGAAGCGCAGGCCACCGTATACGCGATACGGAATATCGCGCTGGATCAGCTGCTCTTCGAAGTTGCGCGACTGCGCATTGGAGCGGTACAGGATGGCGCAGTCGCGCGCATTGCCATGCTCGGCGATGTATTCGCGGATGCGCTCGATCACATAGCGCGCCTCGTCCTGCTCGTTGTACGAGGCATACACCGCGATGCGCTCGCCGTCCTCGCCGTCCGTCCACAACTGCTTGCCGAGGCGGCTGCCGTTGCGCGCGATCACCGCGTTGGCGGCCTTGAGGATGGTCGAGGTGGAGCGGTAGTTCTGTTCCAGCTTGATGGTCTTGGCGCCGGGGAAATCGCGCAGGAACTGCTGCACGTTCTCCACCTTGGCGCCGCGCCAGCCGTAGATGGCCTGGTCGTCGTCGCCCACCACGAACACTTGCCCCGCACTGCCGGCCAGTACGCGGATCCAGGCGTACTGCAGCGTATTGGTGTCCTGGAATTCGTCGATCAGCAGATAACGCCAGCGCTGCTGGTAGTGCTCCAGCACCGCGGGGTTCTTCAGCCACAGCTCGTGCGCGCGCAGCAGCAGCTCGGCGAAATCCACCAGGCCGGCGCGCTGGCAGGCTTCTTCGTAGGCCTGATAGATCTGCACGAAGGCGCGCGTGACCGGATGATCGCGGTGCTCGATGCTGCCGGGGCGCTTGCCTTCGTCCTTCCAGCTGTTGATCTGCCAGGTGGCCTGGCGCGGCGGAAACTTCGCCTCGTCCAGGCCCAGCCCCGCGACCACGCGCTTGACGATGCGCTGCTGGTCGTCGGCATCGAGGATCTGGAAGCCTTCCGGCAACCCCGCTTCGCGCCAGTGCCGGCGCAGCAGGCGATGCGCGATGCCGTGGAAGGTGCCGACGGTGAGGCCTTGCGTGCCGGCGCCGATCAGCTGGTCCAGGCGCCCGCGCATTTCGCCGGCCGCCTTGTTGGTGAAGGTCACGGCGAGGATCGCCCACGGCGGCACCTGCAGCACCTGGGTCAGCCAGCCGATGCGATGGGTCAGCACGCGGGTCTTGCCGGAACCGGCGCCGGCGAGCACCAGATAGTGCCCGGGTTGCGCGCAGACGGCTTCGCGCTGCGCGTCATTGAGCTTGTCGATCAAATGCGAGACATCCATCCGGCCATTGTAGCCGGCCCCGGTCTCACTCACTGGAATGTGGGCGCCCGCTGAACGCAAGAACCTGTCCGCGAACCGGCGGCGCGCGGCACGGGTCTCCACCATGCCGCCACTCGCAAACCATAGCCATGAACTGGTCGCCCAAGACGAAACCGCTGGACCACGATATCTGCGTGCATATCTTCACCGCCTCGGCCGCGATGGTCGGCGTGTGCATCACGGTCATCGGCATCCTGCGCGTGGCGGTGTCGATCCGCCGCGTGGACCTGATGGGCAACGACCTGCTGGCGCTGAACACCATCCTGTATCTGCTGGCCTGCCTGCTGTCGTACTGGGCGCTGCGCACGCGCAGCCTCAGCCGCAATCACCGGCTGGAGCGGATCTCCGATGCGCTGTTCCTGCTGGCCTTGACCCTGACCACGATCAATGCGGGCTTTCTTACCTGGGCGGTCTCGAAGGGCTGAGCCTGCGCAGCATCACTCGCGCAGGCGCGGCACGCCGTGTTCGCTGCGCTCCTCGACCGCGACCGGACGCGTGTCCAGGCGCGGGCCGCGCAGCTTGTCCTGCGGCAGCGGCGTCACCGCGGCGCCGCGATGGAAGGCCAGCGCATTGCGGTAGCACTGCCGCGCCAGCGCGTCGTCGCCTTCGCCGGCATAGGCGTCGCCCAGCGCTTCCCACACGGCGGCAGAGGGCTTGAGCGCGAGCGAGCGTTCCAGATAGGCGTTGGCCTTGCTCCACAGGCTCAGCCGCACGCACATGCGGCCCAGCGTAAGCAGCAGGCAGGGATCGTTCGGATGCGTATCGAGCCAGCCTTCGGCGCGGCGCAGGCGCGCGTCAAGATTGTCGTCGCCGAGCACGCCGTAGGTTTCGATCAGCAGCGGCGACCAGTCGCGGCGCAGCGCCGATTCCACTTCGTCCATCGCGGCCAGCACCATGCCGTAGCCGGCAGCGGCACGCGCGTAGGCGTCGATCGCGGCGGGCGCGCGGCGCTGCGATTTCGGCAGCTGCGACCATTGCTGGTTGAGCGCCGCGCCGTCCGGCGCGGCGCTCAGCGAGGCGGCCAGCACCTGGCCTTCCAGCGCGGTGTAGTTCTTCGAGCCGAGCGCGCCGCTTTTCTGCAGCGGTTCCAGCGCTTCGCGGGCGCGACGGAAATCGCCGGCTTCCAGCGCGGCGATGGCCAGCTCGCGCCAGCCGCCGGGGCTGAGCGTGCCGGCGTCGGCTTCCGGCGCCAACAGGGCCAGCGCCTCCGCGGCCTTGCCGTCGCGGCGCAGCACGCGGGCGCGCAGCACGCGGGCCGCGCGCGGCGCGGACTGGCCGGCTTCGGCCAGGGCTTCCAGGGCGCGGGCATGTTCGCCGCGGCGCGAGGCGGCTTCGGCCGAGGCGAGCAGCGCGGGGCCGCGCAGGCTGTCCAGGCGCGAGGCGCGGTTGAGGTCGCGCTCGGCATCGCCGTGGCGGCCTTCCATCAGCGCGACCAGGCCGTCGCCCAGGCGCTGCCGGCTGATCCGGCGATGGCGGCGCGACAGCGCGCCGAACGGCCAGCGCGCGAGGCGCCAGGCCAGCGCCAGCAGGCCCCAGATGACCAGCAGCGCGACCACGGCCGCGAGCACCGACATCTCCGCCTGCCAGCCGCGCAGCTGCACCAGCACATAGCCCGGGTCTTCGGCCACCCAATGCCAGCCGAACGCGGCGACCGCGGCGACGGCCACCAGCAGCAGGATCCAGCGCCATAGATTCATGGCCTGGCCCCGGCTTCGGGCTTGCTTTCCGGCTTGGCCTCGGCGGCGGGACGCAGCGCATGCACCGCGCGCAGGTTGCGCAGTTCGGCCAGCGCGGCGCCGAGCTGCACCGGCGCGACGGCGGGCAGCTGACGCTCCAGCTCGGCGAGCTTGCCGCGCGCCTGCTGCACGGCCGGCGCATTCGCATCGAACTGCGCGGCGAGATTGGCGTCGGCGCGCTTGAGCGCGGCCGCATAACCGTCGGCGTCGTAGGCCAGCAGCGCGGCCTGCGCCTGGGCCAGATCCAGGCCGACCAGTTCGCGCGCGAAGCGCGCGTCGGCCACCGCCAGCGGCGCGCCGCTGGTGCGCTGCACGCGGATCACGTCGACCAGCGAACGGCGCACGCGCGCCCAGGCGGTATCGGCGGCGGCGGCATCCTCGGCGCGGTCGAGCGGCTTCAGCGGCCACGCCGCCAAGGCTTCGCGCAGCTGCGTGAGCGCATCGAGCGCGGCGGCCTGGCCGGCCGGCTGGCTCTTGGCCAGCGCCTCGCGTTCGGCGTTGACGCTCTGGCGCAGGCCGGAGAACGCGCCGTCGTTCACCGCGGCGAGCGTCTGGTCGGCCAGCGCATAGGCCGCGGCGGCGCCCTGCGCATCGTGGAACAGCGCGTAGCGTTCCTTGCCCATGCGCAGCAGCGTTTCGGTTTCGTCCAGCAGCATGCCGTCGTGGCCGGACAGGGTCTTGTCCGACAGCTTGGCCACGGCGTCTTCCAGATTGCGCGTGCGCTCGGACTGGCCCAGCAGTTCCTCGCGCAGCGAGCGGTTGACCTGGTCGGCATCGCCCAGGCGCTGGCGCAGCAGGCCGCGCTCGTTCTCCATCGCCTCCAGCGCGCGTTCCATGTTGGCGACGCGCGTCTCCAGACTCGCGGCGGTCTGCGTGGCGCCGCGCACGCCGGTTTCCTGCACGTACTGGCGCCAGCCCACGTAGCCGGCGCCACCGAGGGCGACCAGCGCGAGCAGCGTGGCGAGGGCGACGGTGCCGCCGCGGCGGGGCGCGGCGGAAGGGGCGGGCGCGGGCGCGGCGCTCGATGACATGGCGGGGTCCTGGCTCATGCGCGCCATGCTAGCAGCCCGCGTGCGCCGGTTCGCATCAAACGGGCGTGAAAAAGGCCCGTTCCTAACGCTGCAGCGCGGCGGCCAGCAGATCCGCCGCCAGCGCCGATGCGGCGATGCGCACGCGTGTGAAGCCCGCGGCGCGCGCCGCCGCGGCGAGCCGTTCGCTGCTCGCCACCGCGGTGGCGGCGCATAGCCGGGTCCAGGCCGCGGGCGGCAGCAGCGCGCGCAGGTTGTCCAGCGCTTCGGCGCTGGACAGCAGCACGCGCGCCGAACGCGGCAAGGCCGCCACCGCATCGAGATGCCGGCGCAGCAGCCGCGGCGCGACACGGCGATATACATGCAGCTCGCGCAGCTCCGCGCCGCGCGCAGCGAACTGCTCGCGCAGCAGGCCGCGCCCGCCGGGCGCGCCGATCAGCGCCACGCGGCGCCCGCGCAGCTCGCGCAATGCCGGCTGCTCGAGCAGGCCTTCGCTGTCCTGCCGCTCCGGCGCCAGCGCCGCCATGCCATGGCGGCGCAAGGCGCGCGCCGTACCCTGGCCGACCGCCAGCACGGTGGCGCGCGTGCGCAGCGGCGCCAGCCGCGCGGCGAAACGCACGGCGGCGGGACTGGTGAAGACCAGCACGTCGTCGCGCAGCGCGGCGCGCAGCGCTTTCGCCGCGGCGCGCGCGTCTTCGGCGCCGCGCAGCGACAGGCCCGGCAGCGCCAGCGGCTCGCCGCCGAGCGCGCGCACCCGGCGCGCCAGCGGCGCGGCGGTGCCCGCGGGCCGCGTGATCACCACCGTGCGGCCGGCGAGCGGAGAAGATGCCTTGGAGCGCATGAGCTGCCTGATCAGGGAAACGCCCGGAGTGTAACGAGGGAGCGACACCGGCATGGCGTGCATTCTTGCGCCCGCGCCACCGCGACTTGCGGCCCATCCACCGTCATGATCGCCACGCTAAACTTGGCGGCTCCCCGTCCCCGCCCCGCCACACTGCATCCCCGCATGAGCATCGCTGCTTCGTCCGCCCAGGACCTGATCACTTTTATCCGCGACTCGATTCCGCTCGCCCACAGCATGGATCTGCGCCTGCACAGCCATGACGAGGAACATCTGGCCGTGCTGGCGCCGCTGCCGCCGAACATCAACGACAAGGGCTGCGCCTTCGGCGGCAGCCTGGTCAGCCTGATGACGCTCAGCGGCTGGGGCCTGGTGGAACTGGAGCTGCGCCGGCGCGGCTTCGACTGCGATGTGTTCGTGGCCGAATCGAACGTGCACTACCTGGCGCCGGTGTGGGAGGACTTCCTCAGCGAGGCGCGCCTGGCCCATGGCGCGAGCTGGGAGGCGTTCTTCCACACCTTGCGCACGCGCGGCCGCGCACGCATCGAAGTGGCCTGCCGCGTGCCCGGCGAGCAGCCGGACAAGCCCGCCGCCACGCTGAGCGCGCGCTTCGTCGCAAAACGCCGGGACTGAACCAGCCCGCTGCCGGGTGCTTGCGGCAGAATGGGCGGGTCTTCATCGGGGGAATCACCCATGCGCCGCCTGCTCGTCCTCGCCGTCCTGCTGTCCATCCTGCTGCTGTCCGGCTGCGCCACCGACAAGCGCAACCAGGCCCTGACCAACACGCTCAACGCCTACGCCGGCGTGGTCCGCTGGGGCGATTTCGGCAATGCGCTGCAGTTCGTCGACCCGAAGGTGCGTGCCGAGCACCCGCCGACCCCGCTGCAGATGTCGCGCTTCGAGCAGTACCGCGTGACCGGCTACGACGACGGCAGCGGCCCCTCGCCAGGCGCCGAGAACGAAGTGCGCCAGGCGGTCGCGATCAGCATGGTCAACAACAACACCCAGGCCGAACTCACGGTGATCGACCGCCAGATCTGGCATTACGACCCCGCCACCAACCACTGGTGGCTGATGACCGGGCTGCCGGATATCACGGCGGCACAGTAATCGCCGATCCCCGGGACAGCGCCGGCCCGAGCGCGGGCGGCGCCGCTGCCCCTATAATCGCCGGCTGGCTATCCATGACCGCTCCTGCGGAACCCATCGAATGAACGATTTCCTGCACAAACTGCCCCAGTTCATCGGCAACCATCTGGCGCTCGCCGCGCTGTTCGTGATCCTGCTGGTGGCGATCATCGTGCTGGAATTCATGCGCCTGCTGCGCAAGTACAAGGAGCTGACGCCGGCCGGCCTGACCCTGCTGATCAACCGCGAAAGCCCGCTGCTGATCGATCTGTCCGCCTACGCCGACTTCGAAAAGGCCCACGTGCCCGGCGCCCGCCACGTGGCGATGAGCCAGTTCGACCCCGAGCAGAAGGACCTGGCCAAGGCCAAGGAACTGCCCGTGGTGCTGATGGACAAGGACGGCCGCAGCCTGGACAAGGCCGCGCAGCGCCTGATCAAGGCCGGCTTCGGCAAGGTCTACACCCTGGGCGGCGGCGTGCTGGCGTGGCAGCAGGCGCAGCTGCCGGTGGCCAAGGGCAGCAAGTAAGGCCCACCGCCCGCCCCGTTCGATGACAGCGCGCGCCTCAGGGCGCGCGCTGCGTTTCAGGGGTCAGGCGTGCGCCAGGCCGGCGCGGCCGGCGAGGATCTGCGCCAGCACATCCGGGGCGTAGTCGAAGGAGTCGTAGTACAGCCGCTCCTCCGGCAGGCCGGCATCGAGGAACAGCTTGCGGCCCGCGTCGATCATCGCCGGCGGGCCGCTCATATAGACGTCGTGGCCGGACAGGTCCGGCAGGTCTTCCAGCACCGCCTCGTGCACCAGGCCCATGCGCAGGCCGCTGGCCTCGGCCTGTTCCGGATCGGACAGCACCGGCTGGAAGCGCAGCGCATGCGCGCTGCGTTCCCAGCCGCGTGCCAGCTCCATCAGATACAGATCCGCCGCATTGCGCGCGCCCCAGTACACCTGCATCGGGCGCCGCGTGCCGAGCGCGACGAAGTGCTCGACGATCGCCTTCACCGGCGCGAAGCCGGTGCCTCCGGCCATGAACACCATCGGCCGCTCCGAATCCTCGCGCGGCACGAAGGTGCCCAGCGGCGCCTCGATGCGCAGCCGGTCGCCGACGCGCAGGCCATCGGCCACCCAGGAGGTGAAGCCGCCGCCGGCGACATGGCGCACATGCATCTCGATCGAACCATCCGCGCGCGGGCCGCCGGCAATGGAGAACGGACGGCGGCGCCCGTCCTCCAGCAGCACGTCCAGATACTGGCCCGGCAGCCAGTTCAGCCGCGTCTCGCCCGGCGCGGGCTGCAGGCGCAGGCCGATCACGTCCGGCGCCAGCTCGCCTTTCTCCACCACCTCAACCTCGAGGCGGCGGCGCGCGAAGTCTTCCACCGAGGTCACTTCGCGCGCGGCGATCACCAGGTCGCCGCAGGGCACGGCCTGGCACAGCAGCACGGCGTGCTGGGCCGGCGAGGTGCCGCTCAGGGCCACCGGCGGATTGCGCGGGTACTGGCAGCGCCCCTCCAGCAGGGTCGCCTTGCAGCTGCCGCAGACGCCCGCGCGGCACGAATACGGCAGCGCGATGCCGGCGCGCTGCGCGGCTTCCAGCACGGTTTCGCCGGGCTCGACCGGGAAACGGCGGCCGGACTGCTTGAGGGTGACGGTGAACACGAATCGATTGTCGCGGCGACAGCGGTCGACCGACAATGCGGTCTCGACCCCGGAGTATCAACCATGACAGCCATCTGGAAGCAGGACACAAGCCTCGACCGCCTCAACGGCTGGAGCCCCAACACCATGATCGAGGTCCTGGGGATCCGCTTCACCGCGGTCGGCGACGACTGGCTGCAGGGCACCATGCCGGTGGATCACCGCACCCATCAGCCCTACGGCCTGCTGCACGGCGGCGCTTCGGTGGTGCTGGCCGAGACCCTGGGCAGCACCGCCGCCATGCTGACCCTGGACCCGGCGCAGGAAGCCGCGGTGGGCCTGGACATCAACGCCAACCATATCCGCGGCGTGCGCAGCGGCCTGGTGGTGGGTACCGCGCGCAAGGTGCATCTGGGGCGCAGCACGCAGGTGTGGGAGATCCGTATCGAGACGGAAGCGGGCGAGCTGGTCTGTATCTCGCGCATCACCATGGCGGTGATTCCCTCGCGCGTGGTCGGACTGAAGTAACCGCCGCCCGATGACCCAGGAAGCCCCCTACGCCAGCCTTAGCCCCGACCACGTCCTCGATGCCGTCGCCGCCTGCGGCCTGTATCCCGACGGCCGCCTGCTCGCGCTCAACAGTTACGAGAACCGCGTGTGGCAGGTCGGCGTCGACGATGCGCCGCCGGTCATCGCGAAGTTCTATCGCCCCGCGCGCTGGAGCGATGCGGCGATCCTGGAAGAACACACCTTCGCGCAGGAACTGGCCGAGGCCGAACTGCCCCTGGTCGCGCCGCTGCACTTCAGCGGCCGCACCCTGCTGCATCACGCCGGCTTCCGCTACGCCTTGACGCCGCGCCGCGGCGGGCGCGCGCCTTCGCTGGAATCCGCCGACCAGCTCGAATGGCTGGGACGGCTGATCGCGCGCATCCATCTGATCGGCGCACGCGCACCGTTCGCGCAGCGCGGCCGCATCGACCGCGCCACCCTGATCGAACAACCGATGCAGGCCGTGCTCGCCTCGCCGCTGCTGCCGCCGAACGTGCAGGCGCGCTACCGCGTCGCCGCGCAGCGCGTGGATGAAGCGGTGGCGCTGCGCATCGAGGCCGTAGGTCCGGTGCGCCAGCTGCGCCTGCACGGCGACTGCCATCCCGGCAATGTGCTGTGGACCGACGACGGCCCGCACTTCGTCGACCTGGACGATGCGCGCATGGGCCCGGCGGTGCAGGATCTGTGGATGCTCGCCAGCGACGACGCCGGCATGGAAGCGCTGCTGACCGGCTACGAACAGTTCCGCGAATTCGACCGCATCGAACTCGCCCTCGTCCCCGTACTACGCGCGATGCGCCAGTTGCACTACGCGGGATGGATCGCGGCGCGCTGGCACGATCCGGCGTTTCCTGCGGCGTTCCCGTTCGCGGGAGAGCCGCGCTGGTGGGAACAGCATGTCGAGGATCTGCACGAGCTGGCGGACAAGCTGGGCGCCTGAGCCGCAAACCGGCAACACCCTCCACCATCAACCGCCAACCGTCACCCCAGCGAAAGCTGGGGTCCAGCGCCTCAAGGCCCTGGATTCCAGCTTTCGCTGGAATGACGGGCGGTTGATTCGATTCCGGTGTTCGCCGGAATGACCAGCACTCAGTGATAAGCCGGCGGATCGACCCCCAGCACGTTCTTCAGCACCACATCGAGCTGATGCGCCGAGGCCGGCTTCTCCTCGGTGTTCAGCGGCATCGGATTGCCCGGGATGATGGTGCCGCGCATCAGCACGCCCGGGCCGCTGCCGAACAGCCCGTGGTCGACATTGCCGGCGATCAGGCCGTTGTGATTGGCCAGATCGTCCCAGCTGCCGTCGTTGCGATTGGTGCGCTCGAACTTGGACGGATCGCCGCCCACCGTATCCAGCGAGGAGACCATCGCGCCGGCGAAGGTCTTCTGCTGGTCGGCGCCCAGGCCGTTGAACCAGGCCATGGTCTGCTGCGCATTCATGCCGTGCAGTTCGCCGTAGCGCATCAGCATGTTCGCCGCCGGCTGGTCGTCCTTGCTGTGCCAGGCGCCCAGCGCCTGCGCTGCGCTCTCGTTGTAGCCCAGGCCCTGCAGGAAGGCTTCGCGGCCCGGCACGGCCGCATCGTTGTCCTTCTTGCCCTGGTAGGCGATCAGGCCGATGGTGCCCAGCGCGACCAGGCCGATGCCGATCGGGCCGGCCCAGCTGCCCAGTTCCGCCGCGCCGCCCAGTGCCGCGCCGAGCACGCCTTCGCCGCCCACCGCCGCATTGCCCGCCGCCCACATGATCGAACCCACGCCGGTGGTCGCATACAGCGCGCCCTCGGTGCCGTCGCCCTTGCCGAAGGCGTCGACCGATTTCCAGATATCGATGCCGCCGGACAGGATGTTCACCCAGTGGTCCACCGAGCGCTGGCCCACCGTGCCCCACAGGCTTTCCTTCGGCGCCCAGCCCACGCTCGTCACCAGGCCGGCGGTCTTCTGGCTGAAGCCGGCGGCGCCGATCAGCGCGGACATGTCGTTGCGCAGTTCCTCGGTGCCGGTCTTGCCGGTGCCGACCTTGTCGAAGGCATTGGCCAGGCTCAGGCCCGCGGCGCCGACGCTGAAGGCGCGGAACAGCGTGCTGACCGCCGTGCCGTTGTCGAAGCCCCTGATCTTGCCGAGCTTGCCGTCGGTGTCCGTGAGGCCGGACTTCAGTGACTGGGTGAGCGCGTCCGGCGTCTTGGCGTCCTTGGCCAGCGCGTCGAAGTCGGACAGGTTGCTCTTCAGCACGTCGGTGGCCTGCTTCAGGCTGCCGACCTTGTCGCCGTCCAGGCCCAGCACCGCGGCCAGCGACTTGTTGTTGCCCAGGTCGTCGAGCTGCTGGATCACCTTGCTGCGCGTGGCAATGTCGCTGCTCTGCGCCAGCTGCCCGCGCAGATCGTCGAGGCGCCCCTTGACGTAGTTGGTGCCCAGCTCCTGGGTCAGCTTGCGGCCGGCCTGGTCGGCGACCTTGCCGTACTGCGCCCACTGGTTGAGCAAGGCCTGGCCCTGCTCGCCCTTGAGCACGGTCGGGTCGTTCTGCACGGCCAGGCGCATCGCCGCGGCGTTGTTGTCGCTGCCGAGGATCTTGCCCAGCGCGTCGTTCACCGCCTTCTGGTCGCCCGGGTGGCCGGCCGCCCATTGCGCGAGCGAGGCCTGCTGCGAGAGCAGCAGCTTGCCGTCGTCGGCGATCTGCTGCTGCGCGGCGGCGACCTGCTTTTCCCAGTCCGGACCCTTGAGCTTCTTGTAGTTGTCGATCGCCGTCTTGAGCTGGTCGGCGGTCATCGACTTGCCTTCCTTGGCGATCAGGCTGTTCAACTCGCCGGTGAGCTTCACGTACGACTGCACGTCGTTGTCGACGCGGTAGTGCGTGTCGGTGACGCTCTTGAACAGCTCGCCCATGGTCTGCTCGACCCATGGGCCGGTGATGCGCTCGTAGCCGCCGTGGCGCACCTTGTCGACGAAGCTCAGCGCCAGGGTGGGATCGCCGGACTGCTGCGCCACCGAAGTGAGCATCGACTGCGTGAACATGCCGCCGGCGACGATGCGCGGGTCAGGCAGCTGACCGGCCAGATCATCGGCGAGCGACTGCGCGGCGGCCGGATCGCTCTGCCGCAGCGTGCCCACCACGGTGGACAGATTGGTGAGGATGTTGCCGGAGTGGCGCTGCTCGTTGTCGTACAGGAAGGCGAAATGCGTGAGCTGCTCCATCTGCGTGCGGCCCTGCGAGGCGATGGCGGCGCGCGCGGCCGGCGAGCTCAGGCCGGCCATCAGTTCGGCGTAGCGGCCGGAGGATTCCTCCGCCTGCTTGGCTTTCGGCTCGATCTGGTTGCTGTTGCTGAGCTGCTCTTCCTTGTACGGCTGCGCGGCCCAGTTGGCGGCGTCCTGCACGGTCTTGGCGAAGCCGGGATTCGCTTCGGCCAGCTGGCGCACCTGGTCGGAGCTGGCGTTCTTCAGCGCGGTGTCCAGCGCCAGCAGCTTGTCCTTCGGCGAGGTGTAGCCGGCGCGGTCGTTGGCGGCGACGATGCTGCCGGCTTCCTGCTGGTCGACCGCGTGCTGGATCGCCGGATCGCCCTGGTAGCGGCCGAGGATGTCGGTGCGCGCGGATTTCTCGCGCTCGGCGATGCTCGGCGGCTGCTCGCCGAGCTGCTTGCGCTGCTGCGGGGTGAGGCCGTCGTTGACCGGCTCCTGCAGGCGCGCCTGCACCTCGTCGTTGACCGCCTGGTCGAGCTTGGTCTGCAGGCCGGGCAGGTCGGCGCTGCGGTTGTCCGCGACGGCTTCCTGATAGTTGTTGAGCGCCCGGTTCACCAGCTGCTGCGGGGTGGGCTTGGGCGTCTGCACGCCGGCCACGGCCGGGGCGTTGGCCGGGGGAATGGCCAGCACGTCGCCGGGCATGATGCGCGCGCCGGAGACAGCCGGATTGGCCTGGTGCAAGGCTTCCGCCGTGGTGCCGAACTTGTTGGCGATGCCGTCGAGGGTGTCGCCGTGCTCCACCCGGTATTTCTCCGGCGGGGGCGGCGGGGGCGGCGGCGGGGTATAGGTCTGGACGCCGATATCGCGCGGGATCGCCATGGTCGTAAGCCTTTGCGAAGGAAACAGGGAGGCCGCTATTGGAAAGGCCGGCGCGGGGAGGCGCCTAGTGGGGCTAACCCTAGGTTGTGGCTGGACTTGCCGCTGTCATGAAGGGGGTCGCATTGTGACCGCGGCATGGCGCTCGGCCTCGCAAGAATTTGCCCGGGGAACTTCCGCCCGGCCCGCGGCGCGGGCATGCTTGCCGCTTCGACACCTGCAAGAACGCTAGGGAAGCTGCAATGAAACGCTCAAGGACCGCCGCCCTGCTGCTGATGAGCAGCCTGCCGCTGTGCCTCACCGCCTGCGGCGACGACGAGGCCACCCGCGAGGGCCTGTACACCTCGGTCGACGCCTGCGTGGCGCAGACCCAGGACCGCGTCACGTGCGAGCAGGCCTTCGCCAAGGCCAAGGCCGACGCCACCGAGAACGGCCCGCGCTTCGCCAACCGCCAGGAATGCGCGGCCACCTATGACTGGGACCGCTGCGAGGAACGCCGCGACAGCGGCGGCCACTCCTTCTTCGGGCCGCTGATGGCCGGCTTCTTCGTCTCGCAGATGCTGCGCAACGGCAGCGTCACGCCGGGCTTTACCGGCGGCCCGGCGTTCCGCAATACCGCGGGCCAGTGGCAGCAGCCGGATCCGAACGACCGGCGCAGCACCACCAGCGGCAGCGGCGCCGGCGGCTACGGCAGCTATAGCGGCGGTTCGCGCGCGATGGTGCCGGTCAGCGCCACGCCCGACCGTGCCGTGACGGTGAGCCGCGGCGGCTTCGGGTCCTCGTTCCGCGGCCGGGCCGGCAGCTGATGCGCCGCATCGCCGTCCGCGAGCGGCCGGACTGGCGCGCTCGCGCCGAGGACGTCGGCTTCGTCTTCCACACCATCGACGGCGAGCCGTACTGGGACGAGTCGGCCTACTACGCTTTCTCGCTGCGCCAGATCGAAGACGATATCGAAGCGCCTACCGAGGAACTGCATGCGATGGCGCTGGACCTGGTCGACGGCATCGTCGCCAGCGAACAGCAGCTGCGCCGGCTGGCGATTCCCGAACCGTACTGGGACTGGATCGCGCGCAGCTGGCGCGAACGGCAGCTCTATCTGTACGGCCGCATGGATTTCGCCTACGACGGCCGCGGCCCGGCCAAGCTGTACGAGTTGAACTACGACACGCCGACCTCGCTGTTCGAAGCGGCGTTCTTCCAATGGGAATGGCTGGAAGACCAGCTCGCGCGCAACGGCCTGCCGGCGGGCGCGGACCAGTTCAACTCGATCCAGGAAGCATTGGTGGAAGCCTTCGGCGCGATCGGGCGCGATATCGCGCGGCCGTTCCTGTTCGCCGCGCTGCGCGAATCGGCGGAGGACCAAGGCACCATCGCCTACCTGCGCGACTGCGCGCTGCAGGCCGGCGTGGACAGCGGCACCATCGCCATCGAGGACATCGGCGTCAGCACGGACGGGCGCTATACCGACCTGGACGACCAGGTGATCGGCGCGCTGTTCAAGCTGTATCCGCTCGAAGATCTGTTCCGCGAGGAGTTCGGCCGCCATCTGCCGGACTCCGGCCTGCAGCTGATCGAGCCGCCGTGGAAGGCCGTGCTCAGCAACAAGGGCATCCTGCCCCTGCTGTGGGAAAAGCACCGCGGCCATCCCAACCTGCTGCCGGCCGCGTTCGACGATAGCGCCGCGCTGCAGCCCGGCTGGGTGCGCAAGCCGCTGCATTCGCGCGAAGGCGCCAATATCGACATGCATCTGCCGGACGGCCGGCGCCTGGAAACCAGCGGCCCCTATGCCGGCCCGTGCATCCGCCAGGCCTGGCATCCGCTGCCGGATTTCGGTGGCGGCTATCCGCTGATCGGCAGCTGGGTGGTGGCCGACCGCGCCTGCGGCATGGGCATCCGCGAGGACCGCTCGCCGGTGACCCAGGACGGCGCGCGCTTCGTACCGCACGCGATCCTGGATGAGCCACGCGGGGTGCTGATAGCCTGAGACTCGCGCGCCGATGCGAGGCAGGAAGGAGAGCCACGCATCCCGGCGTTCTTATAGTTCGGTTCTGGGTTCGGTTTCTGTACCGTCGCTTGCGGAGGCGCGGCTGCTCGATATCACAACCATCGCCCGGCCCAACCTGGAAAGATTGACCAGCTTTACCGTCGCGCCGGAGCATTGCATCTGCGTCCGCGCGTCTCGCTTCATCCGGCTCGAAGAGAAACTGCAGTCAGGCAACTGGTACGTATGTATGTAGGCCTCACCGGATTGAACTGCCGCAGTATCGTTTGCGCATGCGGCCCCGAGCGGCCCCTCGTCCTCGGAAGACGAAGACATGTCCTCCAACTCCGGACTACTGCAAGGTGCATAGTCCTCCGCCGGTAATGTAATCGGATAAGGAGCGCTGTTGGCGAAGGAATTCGAAAGAAGCGCCAACGGGTTGGCACGGATATCGCCCTGCACGAGGCTGAAATCGCCGTTCGCCGCTTCATTTCCTCGCACCGGCATGGCCCAGCTTATCGAGTGCCCGGCTATGGGGGCCGCCGTCACGTATTCCTGCTCCCAGGAAAAATCGTCTACGGCCTGATCGAGGCGAGCGACATAATTGGAGAAATAACGACCCCGTGCGTAATCCGCGACATCAGCCAAGTGATGTCTCACGCTGTGGGTAACGCCATAAAATTCAGAACTCGCATTGATCCGATATATATATCCCTGGCGAACTCCGGTTTGCTGCATGAATTCTCTCGCGAAAGTGAGGGCCACCTCGAAACTATTGGTCGTTCCGATAAAAGCGGATTCGCCACTCCGGTGCGATATATCAAGAAAATGATCAATAAGACTGGCGCCACCCCCTTTCGGGGTGAAACCCGCTGCAAATATCTGATCAGGCGAACGAGTATCGAATCGGTAAAGGAAGGAAATTTCCGCCATCACCCTTCCGGAAAACCCCCACGTCAACAAGCACAGACAAACAACGGCGACGGCCCTCATAACCCACCCCCAGATCGACAATGCCCACAGGTTTTACACATCGGCCGCAGGTGCGGCATGACCCGCGACACCCAATGCCACCCGGATCAACTAGTTCTTTTTATGCTGGTTGTAGCCACTTCCCGGCCAATACGGATGAGCGTCGCGGGTAGCCTCCAGCCTTACAACAGTATTCGGCACACCGGTTTTATTCGCAACATATATCAGCACCGTAACATTTCCACCAAGAAGATACATTGCTTTTGCAAAATCACACATATGCCGCTTCTTGATCTCATGGTAACCATAGTTGTAATAGTAGTTCGAGCTTGTCTTCAAGGCGATATAACACTCAGCATTGTCCGCCATATAATAGCCGGCAATGGTCCCGGTCAAACTGTATTCACGATCTGCAGCTTGCGAAAAACTCATTGCCGGAACCAGCATGAACAGGCTTATCAGGTATTTCATGGCGGCACTCCTCGGATACAGGTGGATAACGGGCCTTATCATAAAAGTGGAATTCCGCACCGGCAGTCTCAAATAGTCCGGATGAGTTATTCATCTGCATTGACTCTCCATCTCGCGCCCGCCGCCCTGGCCTGGCCGGCGGGCGCCTGTGCCCGCATGCTTTCCACTCGGCATTTCCCGGCCCGGCGCGCATTCCAGCTAAGCTTGCGGCTTTTGGACGGAACCCCCGCGTGCGCAGTTTCCTCTTCCGCCTGATCGGCATCCTCGAAGTCGCCGGCGGCTTCTATGGCGTGGTCGCCATGCTGCGCCGCCTGCTGCCGCTGGGCAGCACGCACGATTCGATCGTGACGGTGATCGGGCTGGCGCTGTACGGCTTCGTGCTGGTCGCGGGCTTCGAGCTGCTGGGCAATACCGAGCGCGGCGTGACCTTCTCGCGCATCGCGCAGCTGCTGCAGCTGCCGTTGATCGCGACGCCGATGTTCAGCTACGCCCTGCACAGCGGCGCCTTCGTCAATGTCTTCGCCACCTTGCAGTCCTCGCCGCACCTGGGGCTGGACTGGCATATCGGTTCGCAGGGCTTCGTGCTGGCGGTGGCAGGTCCGGCGGTGTCGCGGCTGGGCATCAACCTGCTGGCGCTGCTGTCCTGGCTGGCGCTGCGGCTACGCTGAGGTCTTTTCCACGGGAAAGCACGGCACAGCCGCTATCATGCGCGGATGAACAGCCCCGCTTCCCCCGCCCTGCCCGTCATCCGCCTGAAGTCCGACCGCACGCCCGGCCACCCCTGGGTGTGGTCCGCGCAGGTGCACAAGCCCGCCGAACGGCTGCCGCCCGGCAGCGTGGTGGAGGTGGTGGACGCCAAGGACCGTTTTGTCGGCCGCGCCTTCTGGAACGGCCATGCGCGCATCGCATTGCGCCTGCTCTCCAGCGATCCGGACCAGGCCATCGACGCCGACTGGATCGCCGCGCGCATCGCCCGCGCCGTGCAGCTGCGCCGCGACTGGCTTGCGCTTGACGGAACCACCGACGCCTGGCGCGTGGTGCACAGCGAAGGCGATGGCCTGTCCGGCCTGATCGTGGACCGCTACGCCGACATCCTGGTGATCGAATACTTCGCCGCCGGCATGTGGAAATTCCGCGAGGCGATCCATGCCGCGCTGCTGGCGCACTTCCCCGGCGCGCGCCTGTACTGGTTCGCCGAAAGCCATGTGCAGAAGCAGGAATCCTTCGACTGCCGCGCCGCCGAAGCACCCGTGCCGGTGGAAGTGCACGAGCACGGCCTGCGCTTCCACGCCGCGCCGGGCCTGGGCCACAAGACCGGCTTCTTCGCCGACCAGCGCGACAACCGCGCGCGCTTCGCCGAACTGGCGCGCGGCCGCCGCGTGCTCGACCTGTGCTGCAACGCCGGCGGCTTCGCGGTGCATGCGCTGGCCGGCGGCGCGCGCGAAGCCACCGGCGTGGACATGGACGCGGGCATCCTCGAGGTCGCGCGCGCCAATGCCTCCGCCAATGGCGTGGACGCGCGCTTCGAGCAGGCCGATATCTTCGACTGGCTGCGCGGCGCCATCGCGCGCGGCGAGCAGTACGACGCCGTGGTGCTGGACCCGGCCAAGCTCACCCGCGACCGCAACCGCGTGGTGGATGCGCTGAAGAAATACTTCGCCATGAACCGCCTGGCGCTGGACGTGATCCCGCCCGGCGGCCTGCTGCTGACCTGCTCCTGCACCGGCCTGGTCAGCGAAGCGGATTTCCTGGAGACGCTGCGCCGCGTGGCGCTCAACGCCGGCCGCGAGATCCAGGTGCTGGAAACGCGCGGCGCCGGCCCGGATCACCCGGTGCGCAGCGACGTGCCGGAAGGCCGCTATCTGAAGGCCGTGTTCTGCCGTATCTGGTAAAGCCCCGTTGCACGATCGCCGGTGCCGCGCCAGAGTAGGCCGGCACAGGGGATCCAAGGGGGATCGATCGCATGTGCAGGATCGCCGCGGGCTTTGCGCTCGCTTGTCTGTCGTTGTTTGCCGCCCATGCCGAACACCCGCGCGCCGAAGCAAAGGCCAAGCGGGCCCCTGTCGAAGACACTTACATCCTGGTGCCGAAACATTCGGCCGAATACACGCTCACCCGCAGCGCCAACTACGGCGACGGCAACCAGCCGGCGGCCGGCGTCGGCCTGAGCTTCCACGATGCACTGTCGCCCGCGCTCAATACCGACATCTTCATCTACCCCGTCGGTGGCGGCGCGACAGTCGCGTTGCTGGAAGAGCAGTTCCGCGCGGGCGTGAAGTACGCCGAGCAGCAGTCGCTCTACACCGTCACGCAATGGGGCCAGGCAACCGACTACACGCTGCGCCAGCACGACGGCAGCGACTGGCAAGGCCGCATCGTGCCGCTGCGCATGAAGCTGAAGGACAGCGAGGTCGATTCGCGCGCCTATCTGTTCCACCACGGCATCTACGCCTACAAGGTGCGCATCGACCTGCCGGTAGGCCAGGCCGCCGACCTGCCTGCCGCCGCGGACGCGCTGGTGCGCGCGCTGCTGCCGTCGATCCAGGTGGTCAGCGTCGGCAGCTGCGGCAAAGAGATGACCATCAACATGCACAAGAAGGGCGAGCCGGATCCGCCCGGCTACACCGACGGCATCTCGGCGGACGGCTTCAGCATCTGGCTGGGCGAGGACGAACTGGAAACCAACGGCAAGGACGTGGTCGCCGATCTCCAGGCCGGCAAGGGCATGCTCGGCCGCATGCGCGTCGCCGGCGAACGCCAGATCGCCTATGGCTGCACCTCGACGCAGTACGCCCCACCGGCCGCCTCCGACGAGCTCGCGGTGCTGAAGCTGCACTATCCCGCGGATTTCTGGACGCTCAGCCCGGCCAAGCACTGAGCGGTCCCGGCGGATGAGACGCGGGCGCGTACACTGTCGGCCTTGCCGTCTGGAACCGCCATGTCGCTCACCGAAGTCCTGCTGCTTGTCCTGATCCTTCTCGTTCTCGCCGCGCTGGCGCTGCTCGTAGTGCTGCTGCGCGCGCGCGACGGCGGCAGCGTGGCGACCCGGCTGGACGCGCTCAAGGACGACGGCGAGCGCCTGCAGCGCAGCCTGCGCGAGGAACAGCGCTCCGGCCGCGAGGAACTGCAGCAGGGCTTCGATCGTTTCCGCGCGCATATGGGCGAGCAGCTCGGCGGCATGAGCCAGCAGCAGGCCGAGCGCATCGATGGCTTCGGCCTGCGCCTCAATCTGCTTACCGAACGCACCGACACCGGCCTGCAGGCGCTGGCGCAGCGCCTGACCGAGGACGCGCGCCATACCCGCCAGGAACTCACCCTCGCGCTCAACCGCTTCGGCGAACAGCAGCAGCAGCGCCTGGCCGCGCTCACCGCCGACAACGAAAAGCGCCTGGGCGAAGTGCGCGCCACGTTGGAGAGCAAGCTCAAGGCGATCCAGGACGACAACGCCGCCAAGCTCGAACAGATGCGCGCCACCGTCGACGAAAAGCTGCAGAACACGCTGGAAACACGCCTGGGCCAATCTTTCGCGCTGGTCTCCGAACGGCTGGAAGCGGTGCAGCGCGGCCTCGGCGAAATGCAGAGCCTGGCCATCGGCGTGGGCGATCTCAAGCGCGTGCTGACTAATGTGAAGACGCGCGGCACCTTCGGCGAAGTGCAGCTCGGCGCGCTGCTGGAGCAGATCCTGATTCCCGAGCAGTACGCGGCGAACGTCGCCACCGTGCCCGGCTCGGCCGAGCGCGTGGAGTACGCCATCCGCCTGCCCGGCAGCCAGGGCGAGCAGCCGGTGTGGCTGCCGATCGACGCCAAGTTCCCGATCGAGGACTACCAGCGCCTGCTCGACGCCCAGGAAGCCGCCGACGCCGATGCCGCGCAGGCCGCCGGCCGCGCGCTGGAAGTGCGCGTGCGCGAAGAGGCCAGGCGCATCCAGACCAAGTACGTCGCGCCGCCGCACAGCACCGACTTCGCCATCCTGTTCCTGCCCACCGAAGGCCTGTACGCGGAAGTGATCCGCCGCCCCGGCCTGTCCGACCTGCTGCAGCGCGACTACCGCATCACCCTAGCCGGCCCCACCACCCTCACCGCCCTGCTCAACAGCCTGCAGATGGGCTTCCGCACGCTGGCGATCGAGAAACGCAGCAGCGAGGTATGGCAGCTGCTGGCGGCGGTGAAGACCGAGTTCGGCAAGTTCGCCGGCGTGCTGGAGAAGACGCGCAAGAAGCTGACCGAGGCGAGCAATGTGATCGATCAGGCGGGCGTGCGCACGCGCGCGATCGAACGCAAGCTGCGGCATGTGGAGACGCTGCCCGGAGAGCAGGTGCAGCAGCTGCTCGGCGAAGCGCCGAGCAACGAGACCGAGGAAGAGGACGAGGCGAGCGATTGAGCCCCTCTCCCTCCGGGAGAGGGGTTGGGGTGAGGGTTCGGGCGGAGTGCGGCGCACCACTTCGCCCGTACCCTCATCCGGCTGCCGCCACCTTCCTCGCTCCTCAGAGCCGCGCACATCCCTGTGCGCTCCCCGCGTGCTCCCTGGAGGGGAGAAGGCTTTACCAGGCTGCCTTACGCCAACGCATGCGCCGCCGCTTCGGCGACCAACGCATCCTCCGGCCTCACGCCCGTATACAGCACGAACTGCTCCACCGCCTGCAGCACGATCACCTCCGCACCGGTGATCACCGCCTTGCCTTTCGCCCGCGCCAGGCGGATCAGCGGCGTTTCCGGCGGCAAGGCCACCACGTCGAACACCACGCTGGCGCGCTCGACTTCCGCCTCGGTGAACGCCAATGCATCGGCCTGCGGCCCTTCCATGCCGATCGGCGTGACATTGATCAGCAGCTGCGCTTCCACGCCGCGCATATCCGGCGCCCACGCGTAACCGCATGACTGCGCCAGCGCGCGGCCGGTCGTCTCGTTGCGCGCCACGATATGCCCTTGCCTGAACCCCTGGTCGCGCAGCGCACACGCCACCGCCTTCGCCATGCCGCCGCTGCCGCGCAATGCCAAGGCGATATCGGGCGATACCCGGTGCTGTTCGATCAGGCGCGCCACCGCGATGTAGTCGGTGTTGTAGGCCCGCAGATGCCCATCGTCATTGACGATGGTGTTGATCGAATCGATCGCTTTCGCCGAGGCATCGATCGAATCCACCAGCGGAATGCATGCCTCCTTGAACGGCATCGACACCGCGCAGCCGCGAATGCCTAAGGCGCGGATGCCGCCGATCGCCGCCGGCAGATCGCGCGTGGTGAACGCCTTGTACACGTAGTCCAGCCCCAGCGCCTCGTACAGGTAGTTCTGGAAACGCGTGCCGAAATTGCCGGGGCGGGCCGACAGCGACATGCACAGTCTGGTATTGCGGGAAATACGCAGGGTCATGGAAGCACTCTCTTCAAATCGTCTATCGCGACCATAGACATCCCGCACCCGATCCATCAACCCCGCGCGCTCCGCCACCGCGTTCAACCTCACGCATCGAGCCGCGATGCCTGCCGGAGCCTTCCCATGAAAACCCTGCTGATCGCGCTGGCCGTCGCCGCCGGCCTGGCCCACGCCGCGCCCTCCCACGCCGTGGGCCGCCTGCTGGACCTGAGCGTGTACGACCGCGACACCCAGCGCAGCCTGCCCGTCTACGCCCATCAGGGCCGCTATTACGTCGCCGGCGAGCCCGGCCATCGCTACCGCATCGCCCTGCGCAGCCGCAGCGGCGAGGATCTGCTGGCGGTGCTGTCGGTGGATGGCGTCAATGCCGTGTCGGGCCAGACCGCCGGCTGGTCCCAGGCCGGCTATGTGCTCGACCCGCGCGCCAGCACCGACGTGCTGGGCTGGCGCAAAAGCCTCAGCCAGGTGGCGGATTTCGTGTTCACCGATATCGGCCAAAGCTATGCCGCCAAGACCGGCCGGCCCGACAACGTCGGCGTGGTCGGCGTGGCCGTGTTCCGCCGCAGGCCAGCGCCACCGCCGGTGGCCTACGAGGCCGACATGTCGGCCAACCAGGCCGCGCCGATGGCCGCCGCACCCGCCGCGCGCGGCGAACTGCAACGCGCGGCCAAGGCCAGCGCGCCATTGGGCACCGGCCATGGCGAGCGCGAATATTCCTCCGTCACCGAGGTGGAGTTCGAGCGCGCCTCCAGCTCGCCCGATGAAGTGGTCACGCTGTACTACGACACCCGCGACAACCTCGCGGCCCGCTGCGTGATCCCCTGCGAACGGCCCCGCCCGCTGCAGCCCGACCCGTTCCCCGGCCGCTTCGTACCGGACCCCTGAAAAACCGGGGCTTGACGCTGGCGCTACACTTGACCGCCTGCGCCACGTAAGGAGCCCCCATGAGCGACCAGCATCCGACCCACGTCACCCCCGAGCAGGCCGAGGAGGCGGTGCGCGTGCTGTTGCGCTGGGCCGGCGAGGATCCGTCGCGCGAAGGCCTGCTGGACACGCCCAAGCGCGTGGTCAAGGCGTACCGCGACTGGTTCTCCGGTTACCTCACCGATCCGGGCGAATACCTGCGCCGCACCTTCGAGGAAGTGGCCGGCTACGACGAGATGGTGGTGCTGCGCGATATCGAGTTCGAAAGCCACTGCGAGCACCACATGGCGCCGATCGTGGGCCGCGCCCACGTCGGCTACCTGCCGACCAACCGCGTGGTCGGCATCAGCAAGCTGGCGCGCGTGGTGGAAGCCTATGCGCGCCGCTTCCAGGTGCAGGAAAAACTCACCGCGCAGATCGCGCAGTGCATCCAGGAAAACCTGCATCCGGCCGGCGTGGCGGTGGTGATCGACGCCAGCCACGAATGCATGACCACCCGCGGCGTGCACAAGCGCGGCGTGTCGATGGTCACCAGCCAGATGCTCGGCTCGTTCCGCGACGACGCGCGCACCCGCGCCGAATTCCTGCAGTTCATCGGTATCCGCGGCGGCGTGCGCTGATGCGCGCGGCCGTGGTCGCGGCGCTGCTGGCCCTGCCTTGCCTCGCCGCGGCGCAGGGTTATCCGCGCACGCCGGCCGAATACCTCAAGCTGATGGACGCGAACGGCGACGGCCGCATCAGCGAGCAGGAATACGTCGACTATCTCAGCGCCGGTTTTCAACGCATGGATACCAACGGCGACGGCGTGCTGGAAGCGGAGGAACTGCCCGGCGGCCGCGGCAAGCCGGTCACCCTGCGCAGCCACCAGGACAATCTGCGCCGCCAGTTCCATAAGCTGGACCGCAACCACGACAGCTACCTGGACGCGAAAGAACTCGCGGCGCCGCCGGCCTGACCGGTTTCCCCCGGGTCTGCCCGCGGGCCCGGCCATGATGCGGCGCTACAACGCGCGTCATGCGCCTTGCGCTATCGTTCGCGCTTTCCTCCCGCCGGCCGACCATGGACCAGCCTGTCACCACTGTCTCCGAGCCGCGGCGCCGCGCGGCGGTCGCCTTTATCTTCGTCACCGTCCTGCTGGACATGCTGGCCTTCGGCATCGTGATCCCCACGCTGCCGCATCTGATCGAACAGCTCGCCGGCGGCGGCATCTCCGCGGCGGCTTCGTGGGTGGGCATCTTCAGCACGGTGTTCGCCGTGGTGCAGTTCATCTTCGCGCCGATCCAGGGCGCGCTGTCGGACCGCTTCGGCCGGCGGCCGGTGATCCTGATCTCCAACCTGGGCCTGGCCCTGGATTTCGTGGTGCTGGCGCTGGCCCCCACGCTGTGGCTGCTGTTGCTGGGACGCGTCGTGCTGGGCATGACCGCGGCCAGCTTCACCACCGCCAATGCCTATATCGCCGACATCACCCCGAAGGAAAAGCGCGCCGCCGCGTTCGGCATGCTCGGCGGCGCCTTCGGCCTGGGCTTCATCATGGGCCCGGGCCTGGGCGGCGTGCTGGGCGAGATCTCGCTGCGCCTGCCGTTCTGGGTCGCCGCCGCGCTGGCGTTGTGCAACTTCCTCTACGGCCTGTTCATCCTGCCCGAGTCGCTGCCGAAGGAGCACCGCACGGCGCGCTTCGAACTGCACAGCGCGCATCCGCTGGCCGCGCTGAAGCTGCTGCGCCGCGACCCGGTGCTGCTGGGGCTGGGCACGGTGCTGTTCCTGACCTATCTGGCGCATTACGTGCTGCAGACCACCTTCGTGCTCTACGCCGACTACCGCTATGGCTGGGGCACGCGCGCGGTCGGCCTGGTGCTGATGCTGGTGGGCGTGTGCGAGGGCTCGGTGCAGGCCTTTCTTACCGGCAAGCTGACGCCGATCTGGGGCGAACGGCGCGTGCTGGTGGCCGGCATGCTGTGCGGCATCGGCGCCTTCCTGCTGATGGGCCTGGCCAATGTGGGCTGGGTATTCCTGCTCGGCATTCCGCTGATGGCGCTGTGGGGCCTGTCCGGGCCGCCGATCCAGGCGGTCATGACCCAGCAGGCCGATCCTTCCGAACAGGGCCGGCTGCAGGGCGCGATCACCAGCCTGGCCAGCTTCGCCGGCATCTTCGGGCCGACCCTGTTCGCGCAGATCTTTTCCTTCTCGATCATGCCGTCTTCGCCGCTGCATCTGCCCGGCCTCGCCTTCGTGGTGGCGGCTGTGCTGCTGGTGCTCGGCACGGTGATCGCCGCGCGCACCGCGCGGCGCGTGACCGACCCATCGCTGACGCAGCACGAAGAACCCGTGCCCTGCGCCGCCGCCGTACCCCACGATCTCTCGCCGCTCGCCACGACCCAGCCGGTCGATGTCGATCCTGTCCACTCCTCGGAGCCATCCCCATGACGCTTTCCATGTACCAGGCCTCGGTGCCGGTGTTTCTGCGCGCACTGGCCAATCTCCACCATGTGCTGAAGAAGGGCGAAGCGCACGCGCTGGCCAAGGGCATCGAGCCCGACGTGCTGCTGCAGACCCGCCTGATCCCCGACATGCATCCGCTGGTGCGGCAGGTGCAGATCGCCGCCGACATGGCCAAGAACGGCACCGCCCGCCTGGCCGCGGTGGAGCCGCTGAAGTTCGAAGACACCGAAACCAGTTTCGAGCAGATCTATGCGCGCATCGAACGCGCGGTGGAATACGTCAAAGGCTTCAAGCCGGAGCAGGTCGACGGCAGCGAAGCGCACACGGTGACCATCAAGACGCGCAACGGCGAGCAGCAGTTCGAAGGCCAGGCCTATCTGCTGCACTTCGTGCTGCCGAACCTGTTCTTCCACTGCACCACGGCGTACGCGATCCTGCGCGCGTCGGGCGCGGAGCTGGGCAAGTCGGATTTCATGGGCAAGATGTAAGCGCTCCTGCTGCGACCATCGAAGCCGGCGGCGCTGAGCGTCGCCGGCTTTTTTTGCGGCTGAGAAAGGCCTTGCCTTTCTCGGCCGGGGCATCGCCCGCGCGGTTGAGTTTCAGGATGGCGGAGAAGGCCAGGATCAGGACGATGGGGCTGGCGACTTCGGCCAGGCTGAATCAGGTGTAGCTTGATTCGCACCGCCCTGCCCGCATTTCAGAACCCTCTGATTAGGAACCATCCCATGGCGCGCAAACTCAAGATCGATTTCGTGTCCGACGTGGTCTGCCCCTGGTGCGCCGTCGGCCTGGGCTCGCTGGACGAAGCGCTGCGCCGTCTCGACGGTGAGGTGCAGGCGGACATCCATTTCCAGCCGTTCGAACTCAATCCGCAGCTCGCGCCGGAAGGCGAGGACGTGGGCGAGCATCTGGCGCGCAAGTACGGCAGCACGCCGGAGCAGATGAAGCAGAACCAGGAAGCGATTCGCCAGCGCGGCGCCGACGTCGGCTTCACCTTCAACCTGGACAAGCGCCAGCGCATCTACAACACCTTCGACGCGCACCGCCTGCTGCATTGGGCACAGGCGCTGGGGCGCCAGGGTGAGCTCAAGCGTGCGCTGCTGGGCGCGTATTTCACCGATGGCCGCAATGTGAGCGACCGCGAGGTATTGGTGGACGCCGCCACTCGGGTCGGCCTGGACGCGGCTGAGGCGCGCCGGGTGCTGGAGGATGGCCGCTACGCGGAGGAGGTGCGCGCGCAGGAGGCGTTCTACCAGTCGCAGGGTGTGCGCGCGGTGCCTTCGGTGATCGTCAACGATCGGTATTTGATTCAGGGTGGGCAGCCGCCGGAGGTGTTTGAGGATAGCCTGCGGCGCATCGCTGCGGAGGGGTGATGGGGCGCTTGCGCGCCGTGGCTCGTCATTCCTGCGTAGGCATCCCTTGCTCGTCATGCCTGCGCAGGCCTTCCTTACTCGTCATTCCAGCGTAGGCTGGAATCCAGTGACTGTGTCGCTTGGTTGTCGCGTTGCCGCGACCTGGCCGCTTATGCAGCGGGCATTTCGGACGCCTGCCTTCTGCTCGTCATTCCTGCGTAGGCAGGAATCCAGTGACTGTATCGCCTGATTGTCGCGATACCGCGACCTGGCCGCTTATGCAGCGGGCATTTCGGACGCCTGCCGGCGCCCGAGTCACTTTCTCTCTGCTGGCTCAGAGAGAAAGTAACCAAAGAGAGATAGCCTCAGAGCAAGGGCTCGCGACGCGACTAGAAGGAGCAGTGAGCGGCCGTGGAAACGGATTAACCAGAGTCGACACGAAGCGGGAGTGCGGTTTCGGGACGCGCCCTTCGAGGTGCCGTCGCCGAGAGGACGTTCAAGAATTGAGGCCAGCTTTCGCTCTTTTCCCTGCATGCCACGCCACTACACCCCTCTCCCCGCCGGGGAGAGGGCCGGGGTGAGGGTTCGGGCGGAGCGCAACGCACAGCGCCACCTCAGTTCTTGAACGTCCTCTCGGCCACGGCACCTCGAAGGGCGCGCTACGTAAACGCACCCCCGCTTCGTGTCGACTCTGGTTAATCCGTTTCCACGGCCGTGACTGCTCGTTCTAGTCGCGTCGCGAGCCGTTGGCTCTTGGCTCTGAGGCCATTTCTCTTTGGTTACTTTCTCTTTGGGCCAGCAAAGAGAAAGTAACTCGGGCGCCGGCAGGCGTCCGAAATGCCCG
>Ga0207667_10000420_pt1 | contig 57190 bp, 25 predicted proteins | sample KBSCornC52_FD_184301 | JGI IMG/M metagenome (GOLD analysis project Ga0207667, IMG submission 184301) | Corn rhizosphere microbial communities from Kellogg Biological Station, Michigan, USA - KBS Corn C5-2 (SPAdes) (version 2) | ecosystem: Host-associated > Plants > Roots > Rhizosphere > Soil ... | reverse complement strand
CCAAACCTATACACTTACGGCCAACAGGCTTTCGCCCAATGCTTATCTGTCTTCGCTGCACTTGAGCAGCGGAACTACCAGCCCGGCTTTCGCCAGTACTACGTACAGCTATATAGCGAATGTTGCCAGTACAGTAACCTCTATAACGCTAACACCCACTACGCTTGATGCCGGCGCCACTGTTACCATAAACGGAACACCGGTAACTTCAGGCATGGCATCGGCCCCGATCAATTTAAACCAGGGATCGAATGTTATAACAGCTGTGGTAACTGCTGCCGATGGCTTAACAACCAAAACCTATACCGTTAACGTAATACGCGGAGGCAACAGTAATGATAATCTTTCGGCATTAAGCCTGAGCATGGGAAGTTTGAGCCCTGCCTTTACTGCACCGAATATTAATTATACGGTCAGCGTGGGCTATTCTGTAAGTTCCGTTACGATAACACCCACTACCGCCGATGCAGGCGCTGTTGTTACCGTTAACGGAACAGCTGTAGCGTCCGGAAGCGCCTCGGGCGCCATAGCGCTAGCCGTGGGCAGCAACGTCATCAGCGTAGCGGTTACCGCTTCCAATCAAATTGCAACAAAAACATATACCATTACGGTTACCCGTGCCGCCCCCGCAGTTGTACAACTCACAACCCTTGCGGTAAGCCGCGGCGCATTGTCGCCGGCGTTTAACAGTAATACTACCAGCTACATGGCAAATGTGGTAAATGGCGTAACCAGCATGACGGTAACACCTACCGTAGCAGCCGGACTAACCATAAAAGTAAATGCGGTATCAGTAACATCCGGAACTGCTTCGCAAAGTCTTCCGCTGGCAGTAGGTAGTAATACCATTACTGTTAAAGTTACCGGGCAGGATGGAACTACCAACAAAGTTTATACGCTGGTGGTTACCCGGGCGCCTTCACCCAATGCTTACCTGGCCAATATTGGGGTGAGTGCAGGCACTTTGTCGCCTGTATTTTCGGCCGGAGTTGTCAGCTATGCCGACAGTGTAGTAAACGGATCGGCCGCCATAACTATAACGCCATTCGCCGCTGTGGCCGTCTCAACGGTTACGGTAAACGGTACAACTGTAAAATCAGGAACTGCTGCCTCGCCTATCCCTTTAAGTGTTGGAAATAATACGGTGACCATAATAGTAACCGCCCAGGATGGTACAACGCAAAAAACCTACACGCTATCTGTTATCCGCGCGGCATCAAACAATGCAAACCTTATTGCGCTTTCCACCAATGCAGGCGCCTTATCGCCCGCATTTGCACCCACTACTACCAGCTACTCATTAAGTGTTGCCAATGGTATAACTACAATAAAGGTAACGCCTACGGTTGTTGAGGCACATGCAACCATTAAAGTAAATGGCACAGCGGTAACTTCAGGCACAGCATCAGCATCAATATCCCTGGCAGTTGGTAACAACGCCGTAAACACCGTAGTTACTGCGCAGGACGGTGTAACCACCAAAACGTACACCATCACGGTAACCCGTGCCGCCGGCCCAATTAATATCCCGGATGAGTCGTTAAGTGTAGACCAACCTGTGGTTTCACCACCAATTGAGGATGACGGCATTGTGGTTCATCCCGGTATATCGCCCAATGGTGATGGCATTAATGATTTTTTAACCATCGAAAACATTGGTAATTACCCCGATAACCACCTATCAATTATAAACCGTAACGGGCAACTCATCTTCGAGGCAAAAGGCTATGATAACAGTTCGAAGGCATTTGACGGGCACAGCAACAAAACCGGCCAAATGCAATTGCCAGGAACCTATTTTTATTCGCTGGAATATACCGTAAAGGGCGTAACCAAACACAAGACGGGGTATTTGGTGCTGAAGTATTGAAGGGATAGAGATTATAGGTTAGTTAATTGGAGATTAGAAGAAAAGGCTCGGGTCCGTTGCAGTATTGATCCGGGGGAAATAATACCAAAAGGCTTGCTAAGTTTAATAACAAGCAAGCCTTTTTTATTTGCGGAATAGCTGTGACCAGTTGCACAAAGCCCCGTTATTATTGCGTAACAATCTTTTTACAACAAAGGGCCATTCGTTTTATTACAAAAAACATCGTTTTATAGCAAAACACATCACTATCAATAAAAAATACAAACTAGTTGGTATTTTTTTGACAGTTTTTAGTCCCTACCTTTTCGTTTTTGATAATTGTTATGATCCCTAAACATAACTCCTAAATCTATTCAATCATGAAAAAGTTTGATGCCCAAAAAAATGGAACCAGTTTCTTTCAAGGAGAAAGAAGGCAGAAAGTTAGCATCGCCACCGGATGCACATTGCTTTTGTTCCTAATGTTTACGCTGATGGCGAATGGCGGTTATGCGCAAGTACCAACACTTGATTATGGCAGTGCACAAACTTACAAACAAGGTACTGCAATAACGCCGTTAGTGCCAACTGCCAGTGGCGTTGCATCTTTTGGATACAGCAGCACGGTTGCTAGCAGTATAGCTATTCAAGCGCCGAGCGGTATCGCTTTTGATCCGAAAGGAAACCTTTTTGTCGTCAGCGGATTTTCAAATCCCAGTATAAAAGAGTTGCCCGCCGGCGGCGGCGCTGCTATTCCTTACGGCCCTGTTCTTCAGTCTCCGTTTGCAATTGCCATAGATGCTAAAGGTAATTTATACGTAACCGATTTAAAGACAAAAAGCGTATATAAAATACCTCCCGGCGGGGCATCGGCAAAAACTTTACTAACCGGCCTTCAAAATCCAGCAGGTATTGCTGTTGACTCGGCCGGCTACGTTTATGTGATGGAAGCCTATAATGGTAATGTATGGAAATTGCCGGCCACAGGCGGCACGGCAGTACTTTTTGGCACCTATGGGCCATACCTGGGAGGAATTGCAACGGATGTAGCCAATAACGTTTATTTGACGAATCAAAGCGTAAATACGGTAATTAAAATTCCAGCTGGCGGCGGACCGGCTACAACAATAGCTACCGGATTTAGGTACCCCAGGGGCTTAGTGGCAGACCCGGCAGGAAATATATTTGTTTTTGATATCGACAGCGGTTTTTTAACAATGATCCCGGCCGGCGGTGGCACCGGGATCCAGATCTGTTCTGTGCCTGACGCAAACACGTTTGTAACGCTGGATAATTATGGAAGTTTATACACAAATGGTGCGTTTAGCAACTATATCGACAAAATAAACCGCACGGGTGGTTATTTTATAAGCCCCAACCTGCCTGCCGGTTTAATACTCGACGAAAATACAGGCATCATCAGCGGCACGCCAACCGTGAGCAGCCCTGCAACAACTTACACGGTTACAGCCTGGAACAGTTCGGGCAAAACATCCAAAACCATCAGCATAAAAATAACACCCGCTAATAGTTCAAAATTTGCCAATCTTTCGGCATTAAAACTGAGCCATGGCGTGTTGTCGCCGGCGTTTTCTCCAACAACCACAAGTTATACGGCTACTGTTTTAAATAGTGTGCGCTCAATCCAGGTAACTCCAACCACCCCGTCGGCAGTTGCTGTAGTAAAAGTAAACGGTTATGTGGTGGCTAATGGTGCAGCTTCAGCAGCAATCCCACTGTTGGTAGGCGCAAATACTATCAGCATTGTGGTTACAGCGCCCGACGGGCTCACCACTAAAACGTACACGCTCACCGTAAACAGGCCCGGCAATAGTAACGACAATCTTTTGTCCCTAAAGCGCAACGTGGGAGTTATATCACCGGTATTTACTTCGGCAATAACCAACTACACCTCATTGGTAGCACACGGAGTAACGCAAATAACCATAACCCCCACCGCTACCGACCCGGATGCCACCATAAAAGTAAACGGTACTACGGTGCCTTCGGGAACGGCATCACCGAAAATTCCACTGGCAGTAGGCGTTAATACCATTAATATTGCCGTTACCTCGTCTGATGGCACAGCCACTAAAACCTACACGTTAAAGGTAAAGAGGGCCGTATCGGATAATGCCAATCTATCTGACCTTTCGGCCAGCATCGGGCCGCCGCTTTATTTTAAGCCGCTTAACTACAATTATTCCTTCTACGTGCCACATGAGAGCACTTCTATAACGGTAACGCCTACAACTGCGGTAAGGGTTTCAACCGTTAAAGTAAACGGAACGCCGGTAGCCTCAGGCTCCGCTTCGAATCCCATAGCGCTGGTGGATGGGCCAAATGCCATCTTTGTTGTGGTTACTGCGCTGGATGGTGTAACCATTAAAACCTATACGGTTACGGTAGTTCGCGTTGGCGCGGTAAATGATTACCTTTCCGCGCTGACTACTACCGCTGGCGCGTTAAGCCCGGCATTTTCAGCCACCACCGCTAATTATCAAGCTGCTGTAACGTATGCCAACAGTACTATTACTGTAACCCCTACAGCCAGTGATCCCGGCGCTACGATAACTGTTAATGGAATGCCGGTGGCATCGGGATCGGAATCCGGGGGCATTGCACTATCCGTTGGTAATAACACTGTTGATATTAAGGTTGTCGCGTCCGACGGAAGTTCAACCATGGATTACTATATCTACGTTAACCGCCATTCGGATACGGAATCCAATCCCGATCTTTCCCTACTCGGCGTTGGCAGCGGCACCTTATCCCCCGCATTTGATCCGGATGTTTTAAACTATACCGCCAACGTGGCAGATAATAGTAATTCCACGAATGTATATTTTAACCGTACCTACTGGAATCAAAACGTTTATGTTAACGGAACAGCTATTTATGCGGGATCGAACTCAGCACAAGTTAATTTGTCAGTCGGCACAAACACCGTATCTGTTAAGGTATATGCAGAGGATGGAATAGCTAACAAAACCTATACCCTTACCTTGTACCGCCCGGCATCAACTGACGATAATCTGTCATCAATAACGCTTTACTCGGGACAAACGACCATTACAGGCCCCTCACTCGGGTTTTCGCCATCAATTACCAATTACGCAGTGAATGTAGCCAATGCTGATGCCAGCGTAGTTGTCGTCCCTACTGCCAGTAACGCAACATCCACCATAAAAGTAAATGGGGCAACGGTGCAGTCACAAATAGCGTCGGCGCCAATTGCGTTGTCTGTGGGATCAAATATTATTAACATCGAGGTTACCGCTTCCGACGGTGTAAGTATTAAAACATACACCATAAATGTAACCCGCGCCCCGCTAAACAATATCACTACACTTTCGGCGATGACGATAAGCGCAGGCACCCTGTCACCAGCATTTTCGCCGGCAACAACTGCTTATACGGTAAGCGAAATTAATACCGCAAACTACATAACGTTAACAGCCACCAGCACCGATCCGGGTGCAAGCATAACCATAAATGGCTTTGCGGTGGTTTCGGGAACCGCATCGTATGACGTATATTTACCAGTGGGCACTTCCACCATTAAGATTATTGTTAAATCGTCTGACGGGACGGCTTACCAAACATACACCCTGACCGCTAATCGCGCATCGTCAAATAACGACAACCTGACGGCCATACGACTCAGTACCGGCGCTTTGTCGCCCGTTTTTAAAGCGGCCACAACCAGCTACACCGTAAATGTGCCCATCACTGTTGCATCAATGACGGTAAAGGGCATCCTGAGCGACGGAGACGCAACCTTAAAAATAAATGGCATAATTGTGCAAAGCGGAATTGCATCGGCCCCTATTGCTTTGGTTAGCGGATCAAATGTTATTAACATAAACGTTACAGCGTCTGATGGTATAACCTCCCAAACTTATACAATAAACGTAATTCGTCCGGCAGGGACAACTAACGACAACCTTTCGGCCCTGACAACAAACGCCGGCACTTTATCACCCGCATTTGCAGCAGGAACCTTAAATTATAATATAAGCGGGTTAAGCGGTTTAACGTGGATAGAGATAACACCCACCACCGCCGATCCAAATGCAACGATACAGATAAACGGTGTAACAATGGCCCCAGGGATAAAGTCGGCAGTTGTCATGCTATCCCCGGAGTCGGTAGTCACCAACATCACTGTTGTAGCTTCAAATGGTACAACATCCAAAACGTACAGCGTGATAACAACCCCGGCAGGAAACGACAGGCTATCGTCGCTAACAGCAGGCGCGGGCACGCTGAGCCCTGTTTTTTCGCCTGACAGCACCACCTACACTACGCAGGTTGCCAATACGGTGAGTTCCGAAACTATAAGCCCAACAGCCAGTAATCCTGCGGCTACCGTAACAGTAAACGGTGCACCGGTAACTTCCGGCGCTTCTTCAGCTGCTATCCCGCTGGCAGTTGGGTCCAATACCATTAATGTGGTTGTAACCGCACCCAATGGGCTCGCCCATAAAACGTATACCATCATCGAAAACCGGGCGCCCACACCTTCAGCGTCCTTGTCCGCGTTAACGCTAAGCGCCGGCAAGTTAAGCCCTGTCTTCAGCAGTTCAACCATTATTTACAACGAGTATGTTGCGGAATCGGTTTCGGGTATCAGGGTAACGCCTACTGCAAGCGATCCGGCAGCCAGCATTAAGGTAAACGGCGTATCAGTTAGTTCGGGACACCTTTCGGGGGTTATTCCGTTAACCGATGGCTACAATACCATAACGATTGCCGTAACTGCTGCCGATGGTATTACCCAAACCACTTATACCGTTACTGTGGGCAGGGGAGGTGTTCCCGCGCTGTTTTTCCTGAGCATAGGTGGCGTAGATGTAAAACTGGGCAGTTCCAATTATTACGTTGTAACCACAACCGACCCAACAGCAAATGTGGCAGTTTCTGCAATTGATAACTCGCAAAAAATTACGGTAAATGGCGTACCTGAAAGCCCCTCAACAATTTCTCCGGATTTCCCGTTGGCCTTTGGCCCCAATATATTTACCATAGTAGTCACCACGCCTAACGGTGCGGTTAGCCGAACCTATACAGTTTTGGTAAACAGAATAGTTTCCAATAATTCGGCCCTTTTTTATCTTATCATAGATGGCGGCGTATTACCGCTATCATATTTCCCCAATATCAGTTACAAAGCATCGGTAACAAACTCAGTTTCATCCGTTAACGTAACGGCAGAGGTCGACGATCCAAATTCCACTATGACGATTAACGGTACCGTAGTGCCTAGTGCTAAAACGGTACCGGTTGCCTTAGCGGTAGGTGTAGATACAATAACAATAATAGTAAGTGCCGGCGATGGCATAACCCAAACTACCTATACAATAGTTGTTACCCGCGCGGCGGCGCCAGGCAATATTCCTGATGCTTCGCTAAGTGTAAGTCAGCAACTAACGTCACCGCCGATTGAGGACGATGCTATCGTAGTTCACCAGGGACTCTCGCCCAACGGCGATGGCATTAATGATTACCTGGTAATTGACGGCATACTCGCTTATCCGGATAATAAACTTACCGTTATGAACCGCAACGGGCAACTCATCTTCGAGGCGAAAAGCTATGATAACGCTTCGAAGATATTTGATGGCCACAGCAGCAAAACAGGGCAAATGCAATTGCCAGGAACCTATTTTTATTCGCTGGAATATACGGTAAAAGGGGTAACCAAACACAAAATGGGTTATCTGGTCATGAAGTATTGATGGGGTAGAAATTAGCGGTTAGTTAATCAGAGATTGGAAAAAAGACCCGGGTCCGTTGCAGTATTGATCCGGGAAAATAATACCAAAAGGCTTGCTAAGTTTAAAACCTTGCAAGTCTTTTTTTATTTGCGGGATAGCCATCGTCGGCTACCCTAAGCTCTGTTATTATTGTGTAGCAATATTTTTACAATAAAAAGGCCACTTCGTTTTGTTGCAAAAGGCATCGTTTTATAGCAAAACATGTTACTATCAATTAAAAAATACAAACTAGTTGGTATTTTTTTGACAGTTTTTAGTCCCTACCTTTTCGTTTTTGATAATTGTTATGATCCCTAAAAGTAACTCCTAAATCTATTCAATCATGAAAAAGTTTGATGCCCAAAAAAATGGAACCACTTTCTTTCAGGCAGAAAGAAGGCAAAAAGTTAGCATCGCCACCGGATGTGCATTGCTTTTGTTGCTAATGTTTACGCTAATGGCGAATGGCGCTTATGCGCAAGTACCAACACTTGATTATGGCAGTGCACAAACTTACAAACAAGGTACGGCCATAACGCCTTTAGTGCCAACCGCCAGTGGTGTAGCGCCTTTTGGATATAGCAGCACTGCAATACGCGTGCTAAATTGTGGGGGCAATGTTGCGCAGGGTCTCGCTTTTGATTCAAATGGGAACCTTTTTACGGGTTCCGACGAATCAAATACTACAATAGAAGAGTTCCCTGGTAGCGGCGGGGCTAAAATTGCATACGGACCTATTTTAGGTGAACCATTGGCAGTCGCCACGGACATGAGTGATAATTTGTATGTGGCCGATTTAACCGGGCATGCCGTGTACAAAATACCAGCGGGGGGTGGACCGGCTATAACGCTTTCCACTGCGATCCAGAATCCTTATGGCATTGCTGTGGACCGGTTGGGAAACGTTTTTGTGCTCGACAGTAAACTTGGCAATTTATGGAAATTGCCGGCTACCGGCGACGCGGTGCTTTTGGGTAATTACGGAGCGGCGCGCTTTTTGGGTATGGCGCTGGACAACAACGGCAACATTTATTTGTCGGTTTATGTTTATTACAATCACGAGTCGGTAATAAAAATCCCGCCCGGTGGTGGTCCTGCAATAACCTTCGGCACCCCTGCCTTCGAAGTAAGCGGATTGGTAGCGGATCCCGCCGGAAATGTATTTGTTACCGGATCGGGCGTTCAAATGTTGCGGGCCGGCGGTGGTAGCCCCGTTTCCATTGGTCCTCCTCAAATTGGTTTTGGTTCTTCTTATTTAACGCTCGATAAATATGGAAGCATATTTGTAAGTACATACGAAGGATACATTAAGAAAATAAAGCGCACTGGCGGATATTTTATAAGCCCCAGTTTACCACCGGGTTTAAACTTTGATGAAAACACCGGGATAATCAGCGGTACGCCAGGTTTGGGCACCCCGCCAACAAACTATGTTATTAGCGCTTATAACGAATCGGGCAAAACATCAACAACTATAAGTATAAATATATTGCCGGCTTCGCGCGATGCCGATCTTTCGATGCTGAAATTGAGCGACGGCGTATTGTCGCCCGCATTTTCTCCGTCAATAACCAATTATAGCACAACAGTAGTCAACGGTGTGCGTTCCGTTAAATTAACACCAATAACCGCATCACCCCAGAGCAGGGTAACCGTAAACGGCACTGCTGTAGCCGATAGCGCCACTTCGGCGGCAATTCCATTGACAGGGGGCGCCAATGCAATCAGTATTGTGGTTACCGCACCAGACAAGGTTACCACCAAAACCTATACGCTTACCGTAAATAAAGCGGTCACCGGTAATGATAATCTAACGTGGATAAAGCTCAGCGCGGGCACTTTATCGCCTGCATTTTCGGCGGCAACAACTGGTTACACGGTAAATGTAACAAACCAGGTAACACACATGACCATTACTCCTGCTTCGGGCGACGCTGATGCTATGATAAAAGTAAATGGTGCAACTGTGGCTTCGGGAGCGGCGTCACCGGTAATTCCATTGTCAATCGGTGCAAATAACGTCAGCATAGTTGTTACCTCATCCAACGGCTCGGCTACTAAAACGTACACCATAACGGTAAACCGCCCTTCCGGAAATAACGATAACCTTTCGTCCATCACACCCAGTCGGGGCGCCTTGTCACCGGCCTTCGCAGCAGCTACAACCAATTATACTGTAAACGTAGTAAACGGGGTAACATTCATGACAGTAACCGCCACCGGCGATCCGGATGCAACTATAAAAGTAAACGGCACAACAGTTGCTTCGGGCACGGCATCATCAGCGATTCCTTTGTCACTCGGGGCTAATACCATTAGTATCGCCGTTACATCGTCCGACGGCACAGCTACTAAAACGTATACCTTAACAATAAACCGCCAGGCTTCGGCAAATGCCCTTTTAAAGGATTTAACATTAAGTAATGGCACTTTATCCCCGGGGTTTTCAGCTACAATGATGAGCTATTCGGCAGGTGTGGGCATCAACCTTCCGTCAATGACAGTAACCCCATACGCCGGTGATCCGGGGGCAACAATCCGCGTCAATGGCATAATAGTAGCATCAGGAGCAGTATCAGCGCGCATCCCGGTTTCTCTCGGTATTACAACCATTAATATTGTGGTAACCGCCGCTGATGGAACAACTACTAAAACCTATAAACTTGCAATAAATAGGGGCGACTATAATTCTTTTTTATCGAGCCTTGCCATCAATGCTAAAACACCACCCACGGGATATAGCTTTTACCCATATTCCTTGTACTTTACTGCTAACGTGGGGTACGAGGACAGTGTTTGCACGGTAACTCCAACCAAGCAATCAACTACTTCAATGATCAAAGTAAACGGAGTAACAGTAGCGTCGGGCACTGCGTCCGGTCCCATCCCGCTTGCAATCGGTTTAAACACTATAAATATTGTGGTCACGGCACAGAATGGTGTAGCCATTTCAGACTATCAACTTGCAATAACAAGAGCAGATTTGGGAATTAAAGGTGTAGCCACTCTTTCAGCCATAACGGCAAACAGGGGTAAATTAACATTTCAGGTGTTCAATGACGGTGCTTATCAATATATAGACAGAGTAGTGAACGGGGTGAGTTCAATAAGTATAACGCCAACGGCAACAAATCCCCTGGCAACCATAACTGTAAACGGTGCGGCAGTGCGCTCGGGTACTGCATCGGATCCAATTGCATTGAATGCCGGTATAATTACCATAAACATTTTAGTAACCGCCGAGGATGGCAGATTCACACAGGCATATACGATAACAGTATATAGGGCTGGCAGCAATAACGCCTATCTTTCATCGATAAAGCTCGACTGGGGCGAATTGTCGCCAAGTTTTGCGGCAACAACAACCAGTTACACCTCAAACGTGCCGGCTCAAGTGGCATCTATCACAATTAGTCCCATCGCACAAGACTCTACCGCCAACATATTTATAGATGGCGTGGTCCTGCATTCGGGAAACTTCTGGTCCTTTTCACTGTCGCCAGGGGCAAATACTTTCAACCTCCATGTTTCCATACCCGGCAGCGCAGCTACTAAAACTTATACATTAACCATTAACAGGGCACTATCACCCAACGCCGATTTATTAACGATGGCACTTAGCGCCGGGACGCTGACGCCTCAGTTTTCTCCTGACATCATTAACTATACGGCCAACGTACCATACAGCGAAAGCACTATCAGGGAATCAGTAGTTGCCGGCGACAACAGTTCAGCTGTCCAGATAAACGGGTCGGGAGCATTTTATGAGGTAGGATACCAAACGATTCCGCTGGTAGTTGGTTCTAACACTATTACAACGACCGTTACCGAGTCGGACGGCGCAGTTACCGGGTTGGGCGGCGCAGTTACCAAAACCTATACTGTTACGGTAACCCGTGCGCCGGCCGGATCCAATAGCTTTCCTGCCGGCATAAGCAATACAAAACTTGCGGAGAACTCAACTTCGGCCGATGTCGGTATAGTGGTTCACCAGGGCATATCGCCCAATGGCGACGGAATTAATGATTACCTTGTTATTGATGGCATTTTGGCTTATCCCGATAACAAGCTCTCTATCATGAACCGCAACGGGCAGTTAGTTTTCGAAGCAAAGGGTTATGATAACGCCTCAAAAGTATTTGACGGACACAGCAACAAAAACGGACAAATGCAATTGCCGGGAACGTATTTTTATTCGCTGGAGTACACGGTTAATGGTATTGTTAAACATAAAACCGGGTATTTGGTGCTGAAGTATTGAGGGTAGTGATTAGTGGTTGGAGATTAGAGGTTAGGAAAACTATCCTCTAATTAACTAATCTCTGGTCTCTAATTAACCAGTTTTTAACCTAAATAAATTATTATGAAACTTATGGAACGGCTTTTAGATCAAAAGGAGAAGAGCAATTATGCTTCAACACTACGCCATTTGATGTGGTTGGTATTAATTTTTAAGATGGCCGGCAGCTATGCCCAGGCGCCGGTAATCAGTTATGCCAGCCCAAAAAGCTATATGCAGGGCGTGGCAATGTCGCTAACGCCAACGGCAAGCGGCGTGGCCGCTTTTGGCTACAGCAATACCTATGTAACCATACCGCATGTGGGCGTTAATACGCCCGGCGGCCTGGTTTTTGACTCGGACGGTAACCTGTTTGTTACTGACGGAAACCGCATAGCCGAGATACCCAACGGCGGTACGGCTGCTATTTTTTACGGCCCTGCCTTTACCGGCCTGAATGCAATAGCCATTGACGCGGGTAATAATTTATATGTGACCGATTTTAAAGCACATGCCTTATACAAAATACCGGCGGGCGGCGGATCGGCTATAACCCTTTCAACTGGCTTCCAGTATCCCAACGGCGTTGCCGTTGACCGGCAGGGCAATATTTATGTGATTGACAATGCAAGTGGTAACTTATGGAAATTTCCGGCATCCGGGGGCGCCGGAGCGATTTTGACTACCTACCCGGCGTATAGGCTTAATGGAATTACGGTAGATGCCGCCGGCAATATTTATTTATCGGATGAGGATTTTACGCAATCTGTATTAAAGATCCCTGCCGGTGGCGGGGCGGCGGTAACAGTGGCTACGGGATATCAGTTTTCGGGATTGGTTCCGGACAACCTGGGGAATGTATTTGTTTGCAGCGGCGAATTTTTAGATATGATACCTGCAGGCAGCAGCAGCACGGTGCAAATTAGTCCAAATCTTTTTGCGCCCGAGGATGTAACGATGGATAAATACGGAAGTTTATACGTATCTGAGATTGCGCTCCAAAACAATGCAAATACCGGGCGTATAAAGAAGATAAACCGCACGGGGGGATATTTTATAAGTCCCGTTTTACCACAGGGCTTGCAGTTTAATGAACACACAGGAGTCATCAGCGGCACCCCAACCGTGGCCAGCCCGGCAACTGATTACATTATTACCGCTTATAACAGCCATGGCAGGTCGTCAGCCGTTGTTAGCCTGAAAATAGTAGGAACTTCGCGTGATGCCGACCTTTCGCAGCTGAAGTTAAACGCTGGTGTATTATCACCCGCCTTTTCGCCGGGAACAACCAGTTATACAGCATCGGTGGTAAACGGAGTACATTCGCTTGTATTAACACCCATAACCGCATCATCCCAGGCGAAAGTAACAATAAACGGCATGGCAGTAGCCGACGGGGCCGCTTCGCCGGCCATTCACCTGGCTGCGGGTGTTAATACCATCCACGTGAAGGTTACCGCACCCGATGGCATTACTACAAAAACCTACGCCTTAACCGTAAACAGGCCGGCCACCAGCAACGACAACCTTTCGTCGATAAAGCTAAGCAGGGGGGTACTATCGCCGGCTTTTACAGAAGCAACCACCAGTTACACGGCCAGCGTAGCAAACGCTATACGAACAATTACCATAACTCCAACAGCCGCCGACCAGGATGCGACGATAAAAGTAAACGGCGTGGCGCTTACGCAGCCGGCCAGCGGCCTTGGCCTGCCTTCCGCTGTGGATACCCTATTGGCCGGGGTGAATACCATCAATATCACCGTTACGGCATCCGACGGTACAACTTCAAAAACGTATACCTTAAAGGTAACACGGAAGTATTCGGGCAATGCCAATTTATCCAACCTGGTAACCAACCAACCAGGTTTCCCCGTTTTTTTTGAGCCTACCACCACCAGCTACTCCCTTACTGTGTTGTACCAGGACAGTACGATCACGGTAACACCGACCGCAGCCCGGCCATTTTCAACCATAAAGGTAAACGGCACAACGGTGGCATCGGGCGCCACATCAGGAACTATCCCACTGGCGGTTGGCGCTAATACCGTCAGTATAGTGGTTACTGCAAAGGATGGCGTTGACATTAAAATCTATACGCTGTCCATCAACCGCATCGGCCCGGTCAATGCCTACCTTTCTGCAGTTGGTACCAGTCCGGCCACTCCGTTCAGCGCTGTGGTTAATGTCAACTCAACGGCTGTTAATGGCCCTGTTTTCCCTTTCGCAGATAGCGTTGTAACCGTCACCCCTACCGCCAGCGATCCCGGCGCCACAATAACTGTTAATGGCATAGTTGTGCCCTCGGGGTCAGCATCCGGCCCGATAGCGCTTGCCCTGGGCCAGGACAATGTAGACATCCACGTCACGGCTTCCGACGGCCTGTCCTCCAGGGATTACACGCTGGGGCTTTTTCGTGCTACAGTGTTTGAATCTAATGCCGATTTATCGGGACTTACTCCGGAAGGAGGTACCATAAGCCCTGCATTTAACCCGGATACTTTAAACTATACAGACACCGTTGCATACAACCTTAGCAGTACATACCTGAATTATCCTGTTGCCGGTTTTGCTCTAGCATATGTTACCGGGCCTGGGGTTAGTTACACCAGCAGCGGTACCCTGCTCAACATCGCTATCGGAACGAATGTTTTTACTATTACAGTAAAAGCGTCTTATACCGGAGCTACCAAAGTTTATACACTTACCATTTTCCGGCCTGTTAGTTCCGACCATAACGATAATCTTTCGTCGATAGGCGCCAGCCCTGGCACTTTATCGCCGGCCTTTTCACCGGCAATAACCAATTATACCCTAAACGAGCCGAATACAGTATCGCTAATTACCTTAAATCCCATCGCCAGTGACGCGGGGGCCACCTTAAAAATAGATAATAACATCATCGTGACGAACCCGGGTTTCGCATTTTCCTTCTTTTTGAGCGAGGGCAGCCACGTCTTTCATTTTACCGTTACGGCTCCCGATGGCACAACTGTTAAAGTTTACACATTGACGGTCATCCGGGCGCCATCGACCAATGCTAATTTAGCTGGAATTGTTACCAGCAGCGGAAAACTATCACCGGGTTTTTCGCCGGCGACCACCACCTATACCCTAGCTGTCGCCAACGCCGACGCTGCGCTCACGGTAACCCCAACAACTGCAGTAAATAGTTCAACCGTTAAGATAAACGGAACACCCGTAGCCTCGGAATTCGCGTCCGGGCCCATTCCGCTAACCGTTGGTTCAAATACAATTAACATTGTAGTTACGGCACAGGATAGCGTTACTACTAAAACCTATACACTAACAGTAACCCGTGCGGCAGGGCCAATAAATATCCCGGATGAATCGGTTGCGGTGGCAGCTCCAAATGAAAAGCCATCTATTGAGGACGATGTTATCCTGGTTCACCAAGGCATATCGCCTAATGGTGACGGCATCAGTGATTACTTGGTGATAGATGGCATACAAGCCTATCCGGATAATAAATTAGCGATTATGAACCGTAACGGTGCATTGGTTTTTGAAACGAAAGGATACGACAATGCCTCAAAAGTATTTGACGGGCACTCCAACAAAACCGGGCAAATGCAATTGCCGGGGACGTATTTTTATTCGCTGGAGTATACGGTAAAAGGCATCATCAAACACAAAACGGGGTATTTGGTCCTGAAGTATTGAGGGGTAGTGATTAGAGATTAGTTAATCAGAGATTAGTAAAAAATACAACTAACCTCTGATTAACTAGCCTCTAATTAACTAACAAATTGCGTTGGGGGATTAAAAGGTTTATAATGCTTATAATTATGCTAAATTTAAAGCTTATTATTTACGCATAGCAATATCCCCGATAGCTATTTTTTGAAACCACATGACCAAATTTGTATTTAATATACTATTGTTATTTATACCATTTGATCTGTTTGCACAAGGGTTTACGCCTAATCCCGACTGGCGATTTGAAAACTTTAACAGCCAAAATCATTTTATCAGCAGCGAAATATCAGACCTGGTACTGGATAATAAGGGTTATATGTGGGCATGCGGTACCGGGATAGAAAGGTTTGATGGTTACCATACAACCGATTTTAACAGTTACGACCCTAAAAGGGGCGGCATCAGGGCAAACAATCCTGGTGCAACTATTGATGGCAAAGGGCGGGTTTGGATAAGTTCGGCAGGGTTGTGTTATTATGACGATACGCAGGGCAAATTTATTTATGTTCAGGCAGGGGGCGGCCGGGATATCAAATCGGTATCAGCATTTTATGTCCACAATAATTATTTGTGGTTTGCCTGCGAATATGGGCTGGCAAAGCTGGATCTGCAATCGTTAAAAATATCATTTACCTCGCTTAAAACGGTAAACGACCCTTTGTGTATTTATTTGTTTGATGAGAATACAGTTTTTGTATCGAGCCGCGAAAAAGTTTACCTGTATGATATTAAAAACGACAATTATTCGGCGTTTACCTTAACTTATAACCGTTCGCTGGTTAAAATTTTTAGCACGATAAAACGGGGCGCCGACATTTTCTTCGGTACCAACTATGGACTGTTCATTTTAAAAAACAGGAAGGATTTTACTATAGAAAGTAGCGGGCTCAAAGATGTTTTAATAAATGATATGCTTTTTCTGCCGGCGGATAAGGAAAAAAAATACCTGTTTATAGCTACCGAAGGTACCGGGTTAATGCTGTTTAATACCACATCGAAAAAGGTTGAATATACTTATGTGCATAGCGACGACAATCCCTACAGCATCCCTAACAACATTGTATCGAAAATATATGCCGATAAGTACGGGCGTTTGTGGCTCAGCACCGATCTGGGTGTGAGTATGCTTGATATTACAAACCAGCAACTTAAAATGCGTTTTTTAAACGAAGATGGCTCCGGTTCGCTGGGGATAAGCAAAATTGCGCGTGATAAATTTGATAGCACAAGAGTTTGGCTGTCATCATATAATAAAGGAATGCTTTCTGTTGACTGGAGGACAAAGAAGATTGAAAAAGCATATGATACAGACCCCGAAACCCAGAAAGTATACGATTTTGTGCAGGTTTCGCGATCAAAGTGGATATTGGTCAGTCAGAAAAAAATAATTGAATGGAACCCGCTATCAGGTGTTCTGTCTCAGAAACCACTGCCGCTTCCGGACTCTCTTCGCCTGATTTGTACCATCAGGGGTATAATACTGGCGGATGATAACGCTTGTTATATAACCACCAACCATGGCTTGTTTAAATACGATTTGGCTAGCCGGCAGGTTACCATTGCTGCACAAACCCAATCGAAAAGCCGCCCCGAACTACTCAAATATATCCTGTTAGATGGTTTTTGCGAGAAAGGAATGCTGTGGATAGCATCAAGGAATGGGGTTTTTAGTTATGATATTGCCCGAAAAAAGACTGCTATTTATACCGACAACCGTAACTGGACCGATTATTTTTTATTTGATATTGCCAACGCTTCAAACAACCGCCTGGTTTGTTGCTCGGGCACCGGCATCCTCATCTTTAATAAACAAACAAAACAATTCAAAAATATAAATACCATAGGCGGTGTGTTTAGGCCATCATGTGCCAACGTTATTAATGTTGACGATATCATCTGGACAGGCACGTCTTCCGGAATACTCAATTACCACCTCGAATCGGGCGTATCGGCCCTGGCAGAAAATGAAAGCTCGATGAAGCAGGTTTACCCGCGGTCGCCGTTTGCAATTGTGGGTAATGATATAGTTTTTGGTTTCAGAAACGGGTATGCTTATTTTACGCCGGCCCTTAAAAATGTTACCCTCCCGTCCGATCCCCTGATTGAGGGCGTTTATGTGAACAACCAGCCCCTTGCACAAACTAACCGTAATGATGCGGGCAAACTCACCCTCAAACATTCCGATAACTCCATCAATATATCCTTTACCGCTTTTTTGTTTACCGACCCCGATCACATCACCTTCCGTTACAAGCTTACCGGCGCAGATGCTGGTTGGCAATACACCGAGGACCTGCGCAGCGCAAATTACGCCCAACTACCCCCGGGCGGTTATACTTTTTATGTGCAAAGCGGCAATAAAAACGGTACATGGAACAAGCACCTGGCATCGTTTAGCTTTGTGATAAAGCCCCCTTATTGGGAGACATGGTGGTTCCGGTTACTGCTTGTGCTGGCCGTTGCATTTGCACTATACAGACTGTACCTGTACCGCGTAAAAAATATTTTAGCGATTGAACGGATCCGGGAAAGAATAGCATCGGATTTTCACGACGACATGGGCTCGGCGTTAAGCAGTATTTCCATTTTTAGCGAGGTAGCCAATAAACAACTGCATGAGAAGGCGCCGCATGAAAAAATTGTGGGGATCATTGATCACATTTCATCAAACTCCCGCGCCATGCTGGATGCGATGGATGATATTATCTGGACGGTAGACCCGCATAATGATCACTTTAAGGACCTGGCTGTGCGCATGCGCGAGTTTGCCATTCCGCTGCTGGAAGCCCGGAATATCAGTTTTAACATTAACATACCCAGGGATATTTTGAATACGAAAGTTGAGATGGAGGTGCGGAAAAATATCTTCCTGGTATTTAAGGAAGCTGTAAACAATTTGCTAAAACACGCCTGCTGCACCGAAATGAAATTATGGGTAAACAGGATGGGCGATCAACTGGAACTCGTTATCAGCGATAATGGCAAAGGCTTCGATATAACCGCTGAGAATTCGCGTAACGGATTGAAGAATATGCACAAACGCGCCAGGGAAATTAAGGGGTTGCTGGAAGTAACTACGCAGCCGGGCAAAGGTACAACCATTCGCCTGCTGGTTAATATCATATAATTGTATTATTGATTGCCGGCCACAATGGGGTATCTTTACAAATAACTAAACTTGCAAAATTGGATATCAGGGTTTCAATATTTGACGATAACTATTCCTTACGCGAAAGCTTGTTTTACCTGATATCGTGTACGCCAGGTTTTTCGATGGCCGGGGTATATCCCGATTGCAATTCGCTCCTCGAGAATCTAAAGAAAGATACTGCTGATGTGGTTTTGATGGATATTGACATGCCCGGCCTCAATGGTATTGAAGCAACGGCCCTCATCAAAAAAAACTTTCCGGATATAAATGTATTGATCCTGACCGTGTTTGACGATAGCCCGAAAGTTTTTGCGGCTATTCAATCAGGTGCTACAGGATACCTGCTTAAAAAAACACCTCCGGCTAAAATAATTGAGGCTATTACAGAGGTAAGCCAGGGTGGCGCCCCTATGAATTCGACGATTGCGCGAAAAGTGCTGGAGTTTTTTAGTGAGAAAAAAAACATCACCGAAAACAGTTATGACCTTTCTCCGCGCGAAAAAGACGTATTGAAATGCCTGGTAGATGGCGACAGTTATAAGATGATTGCGGGCAGCTGTTTTATCAGTATGGGTACCGTCCGCACGCACATTAAAAATATGTACAAAAAGCTTCACGTAAATTCAAAATCAGAAGCAGTAGCCAAAGCCTTCCGTGAAAACCTGGTGAAGACCGGCAGCGACAACCGGCAGCCGGGACAAAAATAGCGCGGCATCTTTTGCCCTCGCAAGCTTTCCATCTTTCAAATAAAATTTAGCGACCAGTTTTCACGAGCTGCCCAATTCGCCTGGTTCATATACTTATGGGATTGGTCCCGCAATGCATTATTCGTCACGGCCGTGCACAAACCTTATCAATAAACCGCGACGGTGGGGTTTACTATGCGAAGGGATATAATGATACATCCAGGATATTTAACGGGCACAGCAACAAAACCGGTTTTATTATATTGAAATACAAACGGAAGCTAATATTAAACATTAAAAGCCATCCATCGCCCTGCTAAAGGTACCCCGGTGGCCTTTTCCGCGCCGAATTTCGGGCTACCATTGTGTTCCAGTGTTCCATGTTCCACACATCACTATTTTTGGAACGCCTCATTATTAATTGTTTACGACGTTAATTTTGCCAAAAATCGGTACCTGTACTGACAAAACAGTGTCACCAGATTATTCGGGGATATTGTTAAGAGCATATTCGTGAACATCCAAGCGCGAAAATGTTTTTAATTAGGGGAAAGAGCTGTTTATATAGATCGCGGCCGTTTTCAACGTTCATAGTCATGATAGCTATCGGAAGGGTTTAATCAGATATCAGTTAAAAATGTCAAACTAATCTCTAATTAACTAATCCCAAAATACAAACCACTTGGTATTTTTTGTGGTAGCTTTATCTTTTATCTTGGTCGTGCGAATTTCTGTTCTTTTCGCTACGCTATCACCCACAAATCAACCGGCATGAAAAGTACTTCTACACAAAAACATAATGGCGTTAAAGCAGTTACGCAATCGCTTAACGCAATGTCAAAATTAATAGCCGCATTTGCCTTCTTTTTAATGTTTGGCACTGCCAATAGCTATGGGCAGGCGCCAAATATCAGTTATAGCAGCCCACAGGTTTATAATCCGTTTATACCTATATCACCGCTGTTGCCTGCCAACACAGGTGGCGCGGTACCGTTATCTATCCCTGTAAATGAGGCCTATTTCAATAACTTTGCGTGCATAGCGGTTGATAACTCGGGTAACTTTTACCTGGCAGGAAATTCGTCGTATGTTACTAAAATAACGGGGGGTGTCATAACTCATTTAGGCACCGGTCTGGCTAACGTAAGCGGCATAGCCCTTGACGCAGCAGGCGATATTTATGTTGCCGATGCCGGCCATAATGCCATAAAAGAAATAGTAGCCGGTAGTGGTAATACCAATTTATTGCTTTCGGTTTCCGGACCGATGGGGATGGCGATTGATGCCAGCGGCGCCATTTATTTTTGCATAGGCACGGGTGTTTATAAGTTGCCGTCAGGCGCCGTCAGCCGTGTTACTGTTGCAACGGGGTTTTCGGACCCGGTAAGCGTTGCGGTTGACCCTGCGGGAAACGTTTATGTTGCCGACAGGGGCGCAGGAGCTATCATAAAGGTGCTTGCATCTAATCACAGTAAAGTTACTTTGACCTCGGGAATTGTGAACCTCAGCGGCGTAGCTGTAGATAAATATAATAACGTTTTTTATTCTGCCACCGGCCAGCAACCTATTATGGCAATACCCGCATCCGGTGGCCCCGTGTTGCCTGTTTGCGCCTCATCGTTATACCATAACACCGTGGCTGTAGATAACAACGCTAATGTTTATACCGATGTATCCGGAATCTATTTAACCCTTGCACCTTTTGGCGCGTACATTGTAAGCCCGGCCTTGCCGCCTGGTTTGAAACTCGATATTTCTTCAGGGATAATCAGTGGCTTCCCGTTGCAAGTTTCCCCGGCGGCCAATTATACCGTTACCGCTTATAATAACCAGGGTAAAAGCGCAACTACGGTTAATATCGCCGTGTCAGCCGATCAAAAACCCAACATCAGTTACAATACGCCTCAATACACCAACGTAGGTACCCCCGTTTCATTCAGCGCGGGAAACACGGGCGGCACGGTACCCACGCAACAACTGTTTACATTGGAATCGAACTTATCTTCAAAAATTTCGGGACTGACGGTTGACGCATCGGGCAATATTTACGCGGCTACGCACAGCAGTACTTTGGTGAAGTATCCCGCGGGTGGTGGGGCGCCATTGGCTACTTATACCGGTTTTGTAAATACTGCCGGTGTGGTGGTTGATGCAGCGGGTAATATATTTGTGCTGGATAACGGTAAAAAAGAGGTTGACGAGATACTGGCAAGCAATGGCAATGTGGTTACATATGCCACAGGGTTTCTGTTTCCGCAGGGAATTGCTATTGATGCTGCCGGAAATTTGTACGTGACCGACTCGAGCAGGAAATGTATTTATAAGATACCTGCCGGTGGTGGCACGCCGGTTATATTGAAAAATGGCCTTGGCTCGCCATTCGGCATTGCTACAGACCCTGCCGGAAACATTTACTTTGCCGATAAAACTACTAATACCATTACGGAATTACCGGTTGGCAGTGGTGCCCCAATTGTGTTGGCATCCGGGCTAAACACGCCCGAATGGCTTGCTGTTGATCCGGGTGGAAATGTGTTTTTTCTTTCGACTGGCGGCAAAACCGGAGTGCAAAGGATAATCGCCGGTGGGGGTGCGCCGGTGAACGTTGCGTCGATTATACCGGTTGTCGCCCCTGCAGGCATTGCGCTGGATGCAAAAGGGAATATTTACACTTCTGATTTGACAAATGGAACAATAGTTGAAGCAAACCCGGGTTATTATGTTAATCCAAACTTGCCGGCCGGCCTCAGTATCGATCAAAGCACCGGCGTAATCACCGGTATACCAACGGCTACCAGCCTCAAAACAAATTATTCTGTATCAGCACGAAACAGCGGTGGGGTAAGCGTGGCAACCATCGAAATTACCATAAGCCAGCCATCGCCGCCGGTTATTTCCTACACGAGCCCGCAGGTATATGCCGAAAACATCGTCATTAACCCGCTGTTGCCGGCAACCAACATGGCATATTATTCGCAATATTTAAATGCTGTTAATCCAACAACCTTTGGGTCGGGTTTGGCTAATTATGCTACCATAGCAACAGATGTTGCGGGTAACATATATTACATCCACACGCCCAACGGAGCGATTTATAAAATACCAGCGGCGGGTGGCGCTGCAACACTTGTAAATGGTGCTGCGACTGCTAATGCTAAGGCGCTTGTTTTGGATGCGGCCGGAAACATATTCTATGTTAGTGGTAACCCCGTAGTATATATACTACGACCGGACGGTTCAGGCGGGCCATTTGCCTTCGGATTTATTAACCTCAGTGCAATCGGCATTGATGCGGCAAACAATTTATATGTACTGGATGCGGGTACGCAACGCGTATGGAAAATTCCGGCAAATAATGGCACGCCGGTATTACTGGAGGACTTTTACAACACAGCTAATCATCCCGTAACACTCACCGCCGATAGGAACGGTAATGTATTTGTAGGAATGACAAATGCAGGTACCGGTGCTTCTATATATAAAATAAGCAGCAGCGGTCAGTTGTCGCCTGTGGGATCGGGCTCTGCTACCCTTCCATATATGACTACCGACCAGGGTGGAAATTTGTATTTTTTAACCCGTACCGGGATAGCAGAAATAATGCCTGCCGGTACCACGCAACAAATTTATACAGGTCCGGGCGCATTATTTCCTGCAGTTGACGGTGCCGGCAATTTATTTTTGTCGAACGCGAGTAATCAAACGATTACAAAATGCACCAGGCAAACCGGTTTTTTTATTAAGGGGATATTGCCCGCCGGCCTAAGTTTTGACGGCACGACCGGTATTGTCAGCGGCACGCCTACTGCCGTCAGCCCGGCAACTGATTATGTGGTGACCGGTTACACGCCCACGGCCAGCGCATCTGCAACCGTAAACATTGCTACCGTAGCCAGCACAAATACCAGCCTTACCGGCCTTGCTGTAAGCGGCGGCACACTAAGCCCGGCATTTGCGACCGCGACAACCAATTACACCGTTTCGTTGCCAAATTCAACCTCATCGGTTACGGTAACTCCAACAGCCGCGGGAGGTACTGCTGTAATCAGGGTTAATGGTGTTATAGTGGCTTCGGGGGCTGCATCAGCAGCTATACAACTATCTGTTGGGACTAATGCCATCGGCGTATCGGTAACGGATAACGGCGGCACAACAGCCAGCAATTACACTATTACGGTTACCCGCGCGGGCGATCCAAGCCTGGCCGGGTTGGCAGTAAATTCCGGGACTTTAAGCCCTGCATTTGCTCCGGGTACCTACAGCTATTCGGTTACCATGCCCGCGGGGGTAGGTTCCATCAGCATAACGCCTACGCTAACTGATACTACTGGAACCATCAGTATAAACCAAAAAGAAGTTGCCACCGGAACGGCATCACCTAACATACAATTAGCTTTGGGCTCAAATAATATTTCGGTTGTTACTACAACAGTCGACGGCCTTTCATCAACTTATACCATTAACGCTATTCGCTTGTCGTCAAACGCCAATCTTTCGGCAGTTTCATTCAGTAAGGGAACAGTAAGCCCTGCTTTTAGTGCAAATACGCTGAGTTACACTGTTGCCGTGGCTAATGCAGTAACTTCAATAACGGTGACGCCAACCACCAGTGATGCCTATGCCGTGGTTAAGGTAAACGGAACTACGGTAACATCCGGCACTCCTTCGGCTGCTATACCTTTAAGTGCAGGCGCTAATACCGTAACGGTTGCCGTAACTGCGCCGGATGGATCGGTCACTAAAACATATACGTTTACGGTAAACCGGGCCCAGTCAACCAATGCCAATCTTGCCGGGCTGATCATAAGCAAAGGTACACTTACCCCCGCGTTTACGCCCACAACCACATCTTATACTGCCAGCGTGGCCAACAGTGTCACCTCCATGACGGAGGTTCCTACCGCAGCAGAAAGTACGGCCACCATAAAAGTAAATGGCAGTACAGTAGCTTCAGGCACGGTGTCGCAAAACCTGCCGTTGGCAGTAGGCTCAAACACTATCAGCACGGTAGTAACTGCAGGGGATGGTACCACCACCAAAACATATACGCTTACTGTAACCCGAGCTGCAGGACCGATAAATATTCCGGATGAATCGGTTGCAGTGGCAGCTCCGATTGAAAAGACATCTATTGAAGATGACGTCGTAATTGTTCACCAGGGCATATCGCCCAATGGCGACGGCATTAATGATTATTTGGTGATAGATGGAATACAAGCCTATCCCGATAATAAATTAACGATTGTAAACCGGAGCGGCGCACTTGTTTTTGAAACGAAAGGCTACGATAATGCTTCCAAGTTATTTGACGGGCACAGCAACAAAACCGGGCAAATGCAATTACCAGGGACTTATTTTTATTCGCTGGATTATACCGTAAAAGGCATCGCTAAACATAAAACCGGGTATTTGGTGCTGAAGTATTGATGTTGGTTAATTAGAGATTAAGAAGACGAAGGGTGGCAAGAGCCAGAAGACAGGGCAATTTCAGCCTTGATTTCTGGCTCTTGATTCGTAGTTCCGTTCCCATTTGCACATCCGAAATCCGCATATCTGCACACTTTTTTACGAGAAACTTCCGTATTGATTCTTGGCCCTGTGTCTACCCAATATACCCCAAAGATGTTATTGATATGTTTTAATTCATTTATTATATTTAGAAAGTTTTTTGTTTTTTCTGGCGCATGAAATGAGGCAATGCTTATCGCTTATGCGTTTTTGTTTAATCAATATTTGTCGATCCGCCATGCAAAAATTCTACGCTACGCAAAAACAACTTTTTTCGCTTATTTTCATGCTGCTGATCATCAGCCTTGCTATAATGCCGGCCAAAGCGCAACTCACCGGCGTCACCGGTACCACCATTATATGCCCCGGCACCACAACCACGCTTACCGCCACAGGAACAGGCCCTTTTAATTGGTACAGCGACAACGAGGCGAGCCTTTTGGCTGTCGGCAACAGTTTTACAACTCCCGTTTTAAACACAAATACTACTTACTGGGTCGAAGGAACTTATGGCGGCTTCGTAGTGGTAAATGTAAACGTCGCCTCCTTTCCTCCTTATCAGGCCATCGCCACACCCTCAACATTGTGCGCGGGCTCCTCCAGCACATTATCTGTGCCTTTATCGACACAAACCGTTTACTGGTCTGACAAACCTGCCGGCGGCACCAATTTAGGTACGGGCACGCCTACGGTTACCCCCACCGCTACAACTGTTTATTATGCCAGTTTCCAGGGAGTGGTGCAGCAGCAAACGGTTACCTTTAATTATACCGGGAATGTGCAAACATTTAGAGTGCCCGCAGGCGTTAGCAGTATTAATGTTGATGTCCGTGGTGCACGGGGCGGGGCTGCTCACGAAGGCTCTGTATATGAAGGTTCGGGGGCGCCGGGCCCCGGTTTAGGCGGGCGGGTGCAATGCACATTAAACGTTCCGTCGGGCGCGTTGCTTTATATTTATGTTGGCGGACGGGGTTATGGTAGCGGGGATTGCGAACCCTGCTCAGCACATCCTGCAGCGTATAACGGCGGCGGTTTTGTCGACAATTCGAATGTCAACTTGTTTTTTGGCGGCGGCGGCGGCGCGAGCGATATACGGCTCGGCAGCCAGCAATTGGGCTCCAGGGCTGTTGTAGCCGGTGGCGGCGGTGGCGAGGGCGCACAGAATGGTGTTTCGCCCACCCAGAACGGCGGAGGAGGGAACGGAGGCGGTCTGGTTGGCGCAGCGGGGGGCTTGTCAGGGGTCGCCAATAACGGATTTCCGCCCTACCCCATCGGTTACGGTGGAAGCCAAACTGCCGGCGGTACAAATGGGACTGGTTTACCTACTGCCGGTGGGTTTGGTACCGGCGGGCCCGGCTATTTTGGCGGTGCGGGTGGTGGCGGCTACTACGGCGGCGCGGGCGGCGGCTCCGTTTGTGGCGGCGGCGGCGGCAGCAGTTACGCTCCTATACAGTATTGCCAAAACGTGGTACTCACCCAGGGCTATCAAAATGGCGACGGCCAGGTCATCATCACTTATAATCCCGCATCTGCCTGTACGGCTCCCGCTACTTATGTGCTTGCCGATACTGTTAAAGTAAACCCAATTGTTACCCCCGCGGTAAGCATAACCGATTCGGTAACCTGCTCAACATGCGTTCCGCAAACTGTAGCATTTAAGGCTGCTATTACAAACGGAGGGGCGGCGCCGGTTTACACATGGTATAAAAACAATGTAAAAACAGGCGCCAATTCGCCCGTATATACTGATGCCGGTTTAACCAGCAGCGACGCCGTTTGGTGCACGGTAACTACCAATGCTGTCTGCCAAACCATAAATACGGCAACCAGTAACATTATTACTACCGCGCCGCCCGCCATTACCTCCGTTAGCCCGTCATCAGGCCCCGCCGGCACCCTGGTGACCATACAGGGCGCTAATCTATCGTTGCCAACAGCTTTGAGTATTGGCGGTGCCCCGGCTATCCTGGTATCAGGCAATGGCACGCAGCTCACAGCTATGATAATGCCAGGCGCAAGCGTCGGCGTTGCCAGTGCAACTACGATTTTTGGAACCGCGACCGGCGGCAATTTTGCCATAAGCCCGGCAACACCGCCATACTTGCAACAAGGGTCAAAACTTACCGTCAACAGCGGAACAGCATCAACGGGTTTAGGCCGTACACTGGCCATAAGCGCTGACGGCAATACGGCGCTATCCAACACCACAATCGGCGGTACCGGCGAGCTGGTTATTTTTAACCGAAGTAATAACGTATGGACGCAGCAGGCCATCCTGACGGCAGCCGGCGCAACGGGCAATTTTGTTCCGGGAACAGCGGTTGCGCTAAGCGCCGATGGCAATACAGCACTGGTTGGCGGCCAATCGGACAATAACGGCATGGGTGCAGTCTGGGTATTCACGCGCAGCAATGGCGGCTGGAAACAACAAGGTAATAAATTAACCGGCTCCGATGCCGTATCAGGATCAGGGGGCAGTTATTTTGGATCGGCTGTTGCATTAAGCGCCGATGGCAACACTGCGCTGATAGGCGGCACTAATGACAATTCTTATACCGGTGCAGCCTGGATATTTAACCGCAGCAGCACTGGCGTGTGGACTCAAAACGGCAGCAAACTGACCGGGACAGGCGCTTCGGGCAGCGCCATGCTGGGCAATGCCGTTGCGCTAAGCGCCGATGGTAATACCGCGCTGGTTGACGGCCATAATGATGGTTTCCGCCTCGGGGCTGTGTGGGTATTTACCAACAATAACGGTACATGGACGCAGCAGGGCAGCAAATTGGCTGGTTCGGGAGCCACGGGCACAACCGGTGCGGAGCAAGGTATTTCACTGGCGATAAGCGCCGATGGCAATACCGCAGTCTGGGGCGGTTTTCATGATAATGGGGGGATTGGTGCGGCCTGGGTATTTACCCGGAACGGAACTACCTGGACCCAGCAGGGCGCCAAACTGGTGGGCACCGGAATAGTAAAGCCGGCCGGGGTTACTTTTATTAATTTTGGCCAGTCGGTTTCGCTTAGCGCCGATGGTAATATGGCAGTCGTGGGCGCTCCTAACGATAATAGTTACACTGGCGCGATGTGGGTGTTTACCCGCACTGGTGGCGCCTGGAACCAGTATGGCAACAAACTGACAGCAAATGACGAAGTAGTGAAAAGCAGTTTTATAGGCTTTGGACAAACGGTGGCCTTAAGTGCCGATGGATCGACCGCCATGGCTGGCGACCCGGCAGATAACAGCAACGCCGGCGCAGCGTGGGCTTTTATTCCGGTAACCCCGGTACCGCTCAACGGCCTTACCCTAAGCACCGGCACCCTTAAACCCGTATTTGACCCGGCAACAACCAGTTATACGGCATTTGCTGCAAACCTAACCACATCCATTACCATAACGCCTACTGTGTCCGACCCAACGGCCACCATTACGGTAAATGGAACAGCGGTAGCATCCGGCAGTCCATCGGGGGCTATAGCTTTAAATATTGGCCCTAATACTGTTACCATTGTAACAACAGCATCAGATGGCCTTACAACCAAAACCTATACCGTGGTAATCACCAGGCAGCTATCGGCTAATGACAATATGTCTAACCTGAAAATAAGCACAGGTACGTTTTCACCTGCTTTTAATGTTGCTAAAACCGCCTACACCGTATCGGAACCTAATACGGTTACCGGCGTAACCTTTACGCCTTTTACAGCGCAGGCCGGGGCAACGGTAACCGTAAACGGGGTCGCCGTGGCATCAGGAACATTGTCGGGCCAGGTGTTATTAAATGTAGGCACAAACATTATCCCTATAGCGGTAACTGCACAAAACGGAATCGCTAAGCAAACCTATACCGTTACTATAACCCGCGCACCGGCAACCAACGATAATTTGTCGCTCCTGAAAATAAGCCCCGGAGTGATATCGCCGGTATTTGTGACCGCTACTACTGGTTACACCTCATCGGTAACAAACGGTGTAAGTGTCATTACCGTAACGCCAACTACCACAGTTACAACGGCTACGGTAACGGTTAACGGCACACCGGTAACTTCCGGAAATGCCTCGGCACCCATTGCCTTAAGTGTTGGCGCTAATAACATAGCGGTAGTAGTAACCGCACAGGATGGAACAACAAAAAAAACCTATACCATTACGGTAACCCGTGCGCCATCAAGTATAGCCACGTTGGCCCAGATAAAGCTCAAAGCGGGCGTGCTGAGTCCTGCATTTGCACCGGCAACAACAAGCTATTCCGCCAGCGTTGTTAACGGTGTAAGTACCGATGCCATAACACCTACTACCTCTGATGCCACGGCAACGGTTACCATAAACGGAACGTTGGTAGCATCGGGCAACCAATCGCCGGTTACGCCTTTAAGCGTTGGCAATAATTCATTTAACATTATAGTAACCGCCCAGGACGGCGTTACTACGAAAAACTATACGTTAACGGTTAACCGGGCATCCCCGGCGGGTACTAACGTGCCGGATGTTGCCCTGAGCGTAGATAACCCGGTCGAAAATACTCAATTATCTAACCAGGAGGTGATAATACACGCTGGCATATCGCCTAATGGTGACGGCATTAACGATTATCTGGTGATAGATGGCATAAAGGCTTATCCGGATAATAAATTAACGGTAATGAATCGTAACGGTACATTGGTTTTTGAAACAAAAGGCTACGACAATGCCTCAAAAGTATTTGACGGACGCTCCAACAAAACAGGCCAAATGCAATTGCCGGGAACGTATTTTTACCAATTAGAATATACCGTTAAGGGGGTGGTCAAACAAAAAACAGGCTTTATTGTATTGAAATATTAACTGAAGTTATTAAGTAAACATTAAAATCCATCCACCGCCCGGCTAAAGGTACGCCGGGCGGCCTTTTTTGCGCCGAATTTCGGGCTGCCATTGTGTTCCAGTGTTCCATGTTCCACACATCACTATTTTTGGAACGCCTCATTATTAATTGTTTACGATGTTAATTTTGCCGAAAATCCGTACCTGTACTGACAGTACAGTGTCACCAGATTATTCGGGGATATTGTTAGGACATATTCGGGAACATCCAACCGCGAAAATGTTTTTAATTAGGGGAAAGAGCTGTTTATATAGATCGCGGCCGTTTTCAACGTTCATAGTCATGATAGCTATCGGAAAGGGTTTTAATCAGATGTTAGCTAAAAAAAATCAACCTCCTCCCGATAGCTATCGGGACTCTAATCTCCATCCCAAAATACAAACCACTTGGTATTTTTTGAGTTAGCTTTATGTTTTTATTTTAGTGCTGCGAAATGCCCTCTTCAATCGCAATCTCATTGAGCTCAAAAAAACCGGCATGAAAACTATATCGACACAAAAAATACCAGGAAATTATTCTGTTTGGACTATCAGGCTATGGTTTATTGCAACTTCAAAGTCAATCGCTGTGCTCATTGTTGTTTGTATTTTCAGTGTTGTGCACAGCTATGCACAGGCACCTAATATCAGTTATAGCAGTCCGCAGGTGTTTCATCCGTTTATACCCCTATCCCCCGTTACACCCGTTAATGCCGGTGGCATTGTGCCATTGCCTAATCCTATGCTTTCCAATGCCTCTATGTCTGTTGTGTCCATGGCCATAGATAACGCTAACTTTTATCTTTTCGGCTACGGTAGTCATAGTGTCACTAAAATATCAGGAGGGGTTAGCACCCAATTAGGTACAGGGCTGGATAACCCCAGCGGGATGGCTGTTGATGCTGCCGGCGATGTTTTTGTTGCCGATATCTACCACAATGCTATAAAAGAAATAGTAGCAAGCAGTGGCGCCACTAATACGTTGCTTTCGGTTACTTCGCCAAAAGGTATGGCCATTGATGCAGCCGGTACTATTTATTTTTGTATAGGAACTTCCGTTTACAAATTGCCCGCAGGCGCCAGTAGCCGTATTGCGGTTGCAACCGGGTTTACCACCCCGGCAAGCGTTGCCGTTGACGGCGCAGGAAACGTATATGTTGGCGACCAGGGCCCGGGGGCCATTATAAAGGTGCTGGCATCAAATCACACCAAAGTTACCCTAACGTCGGGTATAAAAAACCTAAACAACGTAGCCGTAGATAAATATGGCAATGCTTATTGTGCTGCCACCGCTCAACCCATTATGGTAATACCGGGAGTCGGTGGCCCTTTATTACCGGTTTGTGCCTCGTTCCCAAATCACAGAACGCTTGCAATAGATAAAAACGCAAATGTTTATACTGATGTATCAGGCGGCAATATTGCCAGAGTGCCATTTGGTGCCTACACCATAAGCCCGGCTTTACCCGTTGGGTTAAGTTTTGATAATACAACAGGTACTATCAGCGGTAATCCGTTGCTGCTTACCCCGGCCGCTAATTATACCGTTACTGCTTATAACAACCAGGGCAAAAGCGCAACTACGGTTAATATTGCAGTGTCGGCAGATCAAAAACCCAACATCAGTTATAACACCCCTCAATACATTACGGTGAATACACCGGTTTCGTACAGCGTGACAAACACAGGCGGTGCAGCACCCACACAACACCAATATCAACTCGAATTGGTAGCAGGCACAAAATTTTCAGGCATGGCGGTTGATGCCTCGGGGAATATTTACGCCGCTACGCACAGTACCACAGTGGTAAAGTATCCTCCCGGTGGCGGCGCAGCCCTAAAAACATATACCGGTTTTGTAAACACGGTAGGTGTAGTATTGGATGCAGCCGGAAATATATTTGTGCTGGATAACAGCAAAAAAGAAGTTGATGAAATACTGGCAAGCAACGGTAGTGTGGTGACCTATGCAACAGGCTTTTTGTTCCCGCAGGCAATTGCAATTGACGCAGCCGGGAATTTGTATATAACCGATTCGAGCCGGAAATGTGTTTATAAGGTGCCCGCAGGCGGTGGCACACCGGTTATGCTGGTTAAGGGGCTTAGCCAGCCTATAGGCGTTGCCGCAGATCCAACCGGAAACGTTTATTATGCCGATAAAACTGCCAATACCGTTTCGGAATTACTCGTTAGTACCAGCAGCCCGATAGTGCTGGCATCGGGACTCAATGGCCCAACGTCAATAGCCGCCGACCCGGGAGGGAATGTGTTTTTGCTTTCGTCGGGAGGCAATACCGGGGTGCAAAGGATAACGGCGGGTGGCGGTATGCCGGTACCAGTGGCGCTTGATATCCCGCCTGTAAGCCAGGGCTCCATTGCTTTGGATGCAAAAGGCATCATTTACGTATCTGACTGGAATAGCGGTGCGTTAGGTGAAATTAACCCGGGTTATTACGTAAATCCAAACTTGCCGGCAGGCTTGAGTATTGATCAGAGTACAGGTGTTATCAGCGGTACACCTACAACCACAAGCCCTAAAACAAATTATTCGGTATCGGCACGCAATAGCGGCGGGGTAAGCGTTGCAACCATCGAAATTACCGTAAGCCAACCACCGCCGCCCGCTATTTCCTACACAAGCCCACAGACATATGCCGAAAATAATGCCATCAACCCGCTAGCGCCGGTAACCAATATGAAATATGCCCCCAAAAATTTCAGTACCGTTAACCCAACCACTTTTGCATCGGGTTTTAACAATGGCGCCATAGCAACGGACGTAGCCGGTAACGTATATTACATCGACACGCCCAACGGGGCGATTTATAAAATACCGGCTGCCGGCGGCGCTGCAATACCAATAGGCGGAGGGCAAGCTTATAATGCTGTTGCCATTGTTCTGGATGCCGCCGGAAACATATACTATGTTAGCGGCAGCACTGCAGTATATATAATACGACCTGACGGCTCAACGGCACCGATTAAGGCGGGGTTTATTAACCTCATCAGTATCGGTATCGATGCGGCAAACAATTTATATGTGCTTGATGGTGGCCCTCAAAACGTTATAGAAATTCCGGCCGGCAATGGTACGCCGGTGGTTCTGTACACCTACTCCAGCGGAAATGGCAACCCGAAAGCAATTACTGCTGATAGAAATGGCAATGTATATGTAGCGATGTTTGTAGGATCTGCGATAGACCCAATATACAAAATAGGCAGCGGTGGCCAATTGGCGTACCTGGGAGCAACCAATGCATCCAACCCCTTTATGACCACCGACCAGGGTGGTAATTTATATTTCCTCAACGGCAACGCGATATATGAAATAGCACCTACCCTTTTGGCGCATCCAATTTATTCCAGCAGCGGCAACTTATACCCGGCGGTTGATGGGGCTGGCAATTTGTTTGTATCAAACGCCAGTAACGGAACTATTATAAAAAGCACCCGGCAAACCGGCTTTTACATCAAAGGAATTTTGCCGAGCGGCTTAGCTTTCGACAACACTACGGGAATTATCAGCGGCACGCCTGCAGCCGTCAGCCCGGCGACCGATTATACCATAACAGGGTACACAGCCACGGCCAGCGCAGCTGCAACCGTAAACATTACCACCGTAGCAGGTACCAATACCAGCCTCACCGGCCTTGCAGTAAGCAGTGGCACACTAAGTCCGGCTTTTGCCACCGCGACAACCAATTACACCGTTTCGTTACCAAATTCAACCTCATCGGTTAAGGTAACCCCAACTGCTGCCGGTGGTACTGCCGTCATCAGGGTTAACGGTATTTTAGTAGCTTCGGGAGCGGCGTCATCTGCAATACCTCTTTCCGTGGGTGCTAATGCCATCGGCGTATCGGTAACGGATAACGGCGGCACAACAGCCAGCAATTATACTATTACAGTAAGCCGCGCGGGCGATCCAAGCCTGGCCGGGTTGGCAGTAAATTCAGGGACATTGAGCCCGACATTTGCTCCGGGCACCTACAGCTATTCGGTTACCATGCCCGCGGGGGTAGGATCCATCAGCATAACACCCACGCTAACTGATACTACCGGAACCATCAGTATAAACCAAAAAGAAGTTGCCACCGGAACAGCATCACCTAACATACAATTGGCTTTGGGCTCAAATAATATTTCGGTTGTAACGCAAACCACAGATGGACTTTCATCAACGTACACTATAAATGCTATTCGCTTGTCGTCAAACGCCAATCTTTCGGCAGTTTCGTTTAGTAAGGGAACGGTAAGCCCTGCCTTTAGTGCAAATACGTTGAGTTACACTGTTGCCGTGGCCAATGCAGTAACTTCAATAACGGTGACGCCAACCACCAGTGATGCCTATGCCGCGGTTAAGGTAAACGGAACTACGGTAACATCCGGCACTCCTTCGGCTGCTATCCCTTTAAGTGCAGGCGCTAATACCGTAACAGTTGCCATAACTGCACCGGATGGATCGGTCACTAAAACGTATACGTTTACGGTAAATCGGGCCAAATCAACCAATGCAAACCTTGCCGGGCTGATCATAAGCAAAGGCACACTTACCCCCGCGTTTGCACCCGCAACCACATCCTATACTGCCAGCGTTGCCAACAGTGTTACTGGGATAACCGTAAAGGCAACCGTTGCCGAAAGTACGGCCACCATAAAAATAAATGGTACTGCGGTAGCTTCGGGCGCGGTTTCACCAAACATACCATTGGCTGTGGGCTCAAATACCATTAACACGGTTGTAACCGCCGGTGACGGCACAACCACCAAAACTTACACGGTTACCGTAAGCCGTGCCGCCGGGCCAATAAATATCCCGGATGAATCGGTTGCGGTGGCATCTCCAATTGAAAAACCGTCTATTGAAGATGATGTAATAGTAGTTCACCAGGGCATATCGCCCAATGGCGACGGCATCAACGACTTTTTGGTTATTGATGGTATACAGGCTTATCCCGATAATAAATTAATGATCATGAACCGCAATGGTGCATTGGTATTTGAAACGAAAGGCTATGACAATGCTTCCAAAGTATTCGACGGGCGCAGCAACAAAACCGGCCAAATGCAATTGCCGGGCACTTATTTTTATTCGCTGGAGTATACTGCAAAAGGCATCAACAAACATAAAACAGGATACCTGGTGCTGAAGTATTGAGGTTGTTTAGTTAGCATTTAGTTAAAATCGGAAGGGGAAACATCATCATAAGGTGTTTCCCTTTTTTGCGGCATTTAAAACCGGATATGCCGCGCCTATGGCCGTTATTGTAACTATTCACGGCGGTTTCCGTTAAACAGCCTTGTGCCGGATAAAAATTTTATATCCCGGTACTACCCTAACTTGATTAAACCCAAACTGTATGAAAAAATCGTTACTTGCATTAGGTATCTTTTTGACACTTTTTTTCTTATCCCCCCAAAGCAAAGCACAAACCCTTAGCAATGGCGTAATCTATGGCTCTATTTTTACCTGTGTTGGTTCGGCTTCGGCCAGTCCCGATGTTGAACACTTCCTGGTGACAGCTACCGGCCTTACCGGCGCACTTACTGCTTCGGCCCCCTCAGGTTTTGAAATATCAGTGTCGGCCACTGGTGGCTATAGCGGCACGCTCAACCTTGCGCAGGCAGGCACAGTAAGTTACCAGGGCACACTATACGTGCGTACAGCGGCTTCGGCTCCGGCAGGCAATTTAAGCGGCAATGTAACACTCGCTACCCCGGGCGCAAGTCATATTGTGCCGGTGAGCGCAACCGTTAATGCTTTACCCACCGTAAACACCATTGCCGACCAAACGGTAGCCAATGGCGATCTGACGGCTGTGGTGGCTTTTGGCGGTACGGGCAACACGTTTTCATGGGTAAATAACACACCATCCATTGGCCTGGCTGCAAGCGGCGTGGGCAATATTAAGCCATTCGCGGTAAAAAATCCGGGTACCAGCGCAGTAACAGCCACTGTTACGGCCACGCCAATAAACGCCGGTCATGCATACGTTGCAAACCTTAATTCAAATACCGTATCGGTAGTAAACCTGGCTACTAACTTAACCATGGCCACCCTGGTGGTTGGCGCACAGCCCGACGCTGTTACCGTAAGCCCCGATGGCTCGAAAGTTTTTGTAGTTAGCGATGGTGCGGGCACTGTATCGGTTATCAATACATCAAATAATACAGTAACCGGTACCATCCCGGCAGGAAGTTCGCCCTCAGGAACGGCGGTTACCGCCAATGGCTCAATGGCCTATTTCACCAATTCAACAGTAGATAGCGTAACCGTTGTAAATACATCTACTTATAAAATTGTCGCGCACATTCATGTTGGCAGTCACCCGGAGGCCATTTGTATAAGCCCCGATGGCAGCAGATTATATGTAGCGGATGTAAACTCCAACGCCGTTTCGGTTATCAACACACAAACTAACCTGGTTGTGGCTACTATTGTGGTAGGCTCCTCCCCGTCGGGCATAGCGGTAAGTGCCGATGGTAAAAAAGTGTATGTAGCTAATTCAGGATCGGGTAACGTTTCGGTAATTGCTACGGCTACCAATACCGTTTCGTCCACTGCAAATTGTGGCGCATCACCTGCCGGAATAGCACTTTCGCCTGATGGCGGCACGCTTTATGTATGCAATACATCCGCTGGCATGGTTACAGCATTAAATACCCAAACATTCGGCATACAAACTATTAACGTGGGTTCAAAACCTTCAGGCATCTCCATAACTGCCGATGGTACCCGTGTATATGAAACAAATAGCGGTTCAAATACCCTTGGTGTAATTGATGCCACCAGCAACACGTTGTTGGCAACCATCCCCACCGGGTCGGGTCCGTTATCGATGGGTAGTTTTATCAAAAACGGTTCGGGATGCGCAGGTACGCCCATCACTTTTAAAATTATAGCAACGCCAGGTATTTCAAAAAATGCCGACCTGGCCGGTTTCTCCTCGGCTTCGGTTAAGTTTACGCCGGTATTTAACGCAGCTACTATCAAATATACAGGTAATGCTACTTTTAACACCACCTCGATAACCATAACACCAACAACTTACGATGTAAATGCTACCGTAAAAATTAACGGCATAACGGTTAAGTCGGGGGTTGCCTCACAGCCAATCCCCTTAAAAATAGGGTACGACACGATTAAAATAGTGGTAACTGCGCAGGATAAAATAACCCAGAAAACATACACTGCAGTAGTATCCCGGTTCTCATCCGACGCATACCTGGCTAAGCTGAAGTTAAGCAACGGCACATTATCGCCGTCGTTTTTGCCAACAACCAGCGCGTATACCTCGTTAGTTGTTAACGCAGTTGAGCAAATTACCGTTGTACCAACAGCTGTTGACGCTACCGCCACTATTACCGTAAATGGCAAGGCGGTTCAATCAGGTGCTGTTTCGCAAACTATAAACCTCACGGCAGGCAATAATATTTCAAACCTGATCAGTGTTGTGGTAAAAGCCCAGGACGGCGTCACCACTAAAACATATAATGTATTTGTTACCAGGGCGCTATCGCCAAATGCGGCATTATCCGGGTTAAAATTGAGCAACGGCGTTTTGTCGCCGGTATTCAACAACACCAATAGTTCATACACCACGCAGGTACCAAACACTTTAACATCATTAACCGTAACGCCCACTACAGCGGATGCTAATGCCAAAGTAAAAATCAATGGTGTGTTGGTAAAATCGGGATCAGCTTCGGCCGCCATTCCCTTGTCTATAGGTTATAATATTGTTACCGCTTTGGTAACGGCGCAGGATGGCTCCACTACAAAAACTTATACGGTAGTTGTGTACCGCCTGCCATCGGCCAACGCCAATCTTTCGCTGCTCAAAATCAGCAGGGGTACTTTGTCGCCTGCGTTTGCAACTACCACAACTGATTACACAGCATCGGTTGTAAACGGGGTAAGCACGGTTACGGTAACGCCAACCACAACCAGTACCACGGCTACTGTAACCATAAACGGAACACCGGTAACGTCCGGAAGCGCTTCAGCAGCGATAGACTTAACAGTAGGCGCCAACAACATAGCAGTTGTGGTTACCGCGCAGGATAACACTACCATCAAAACATACAAAATAGTTATCACCAGAGCCGCCAGTCCTGAAAATATTCCGGATGAAGCTGCATACGTGGCAAACCCGGTTAAAACGCCGGTTATTGCTGACGATGGTATTGCCGTTAGTCAGGGATTATCGCCTAATGGGGATGGTGTAAATGATCGTCTGACCATCAATGGCATCACTCAATATCCCGATAACAGGCTAACGATTGTTAACCGCAATGGATCGTTGATTTACGAGACCAAGGGATACGATAACGAAACAAAAGCGTTTGATGGCCGCTCCAATAAAACCGGGCAAATGCAGTTACCCGGAACCTATTATTATTCGTTGGATTATACCGCCAATGGCATAATCAAACACAAAACAGGTTATATTATTTTGAAATACTGATTTTAATTTAGTCCTGCGTCAGCAGTCTTGAGTCCTGATCCCCCTAATGGAGGAGCAAAAAAGGATTAAGAATGCTGACTCAGGACTTTTTATTTAATCCGCTTTTTTTACGGCTTTGCCGGAGATGTACAAAATCAGGGCAAAAAATCAAAAAAGTGCAAACCCACTGTTTCGCCAAACTATCTTATTTACAGTTAGATAATTATGTGAAAATCAAAAAGTGGAAACTTTGTGTAAACCCTGTTTACTTATCCAAAACGACACTATCCGGTTTAAAGGCAGCGAAATTCGGGATGCCTTTTAACCTGTATGTTAATTCTTATTAACCAATTTGTAATGAAGCGAATCGGTTTGGGTGAGTGTCCAATTATCGTTTAACAGTAGCTTCCAGCCTTTGCCGTCAATTTCCTTCACGTTTTGGCTGATGCCCTCGGCAGACAGGGTAATCACCTGCCAGTCTTTCATCAGCACACCCGGCGCGGATGCGGTTAAATGCCCCCATACATCTTTAATTTCCGCAGAGGGGTAAACGGTACCATATTCGCCGAGGTCAAATAAAATACTGGGATTAAAGCTAATCCCCATTTTTACCAGTTTAATGGTCAAAACCGGTTTCCGGGTAAAAAGATCGGTAAATTCGTTTACCGTTTCCAGACGCTTTATCTCCTTTGCTTTCTCTGATTTTATGATAACATCTCCATCGTATTTCTTCTCGATCCTGGCTATCAATCCCGTTTCAGTATGTTTTGGCAAACTGATATGATAATACTTAGCAATCAGCAAAGGGAAATCCGAATTGGAATCGATCTTCAATGTCCACCCGGGCGATTTTTGATAAAGCAGGCAACCATAAACAGGGCCGGTGGTGTAGGCAAACGAACGGATAAATGATTTGTGGTCCCTGGCACTATCTATTATTTGATTTAGATGCGCGCCGATGTTTTGTTTTGGCCTCCCCAGTATTACCCCGGTATATTCGGCCAGGCCTTCGTTCATTTCCAAAATACGCTCGTTGGCAAATGTGGCCGGGAAAAGTTCGCGTCTTTTTTCGCGGAATAGCAGTGCATTGGTTAAGTCAGCGTCGCGCTGGCTAATGGGTTTGCTTAATGCGGCCTTTAAGGCCTGCAGTTCCAGCAGGAAGTAAATCCGTCCGTCCATACTGCTCAGGTGATCGGCGGTTGGGCTGTGTTGCGGGAACCCGAGTTGCTGCTGTACCCGGTGGTATGATTCATGGACTACCAGGTTCACACGTTCGTCGCGGTCCGCCGGCAATGGCCATAATATCAGCGACCACAGTTTGCCCTGCCAGTTTACGGATGTGTTGGCGAGCAATACGTCTGCAGGTAAAATGCCTTTATAAATATCGCCGTCGGGTTTTAAGATGCCGGCGCTGTCGGGCATATTGGCATAAGTTACCCGTGTTTGCGGATCAACAAACATAGTTGGGCCATAAAGTTGCGCATTCCAGATATGCTGGTTGTGCGCAGCTATTTCGGCCTCTTTAAAATAGGATGCCGCCTTTTGTGCGGCAGTATCAATGGTTTGCGCCTGGCAGGCTAATACACACAGGCACGCAAACACAGCTGCAATTGTTTTCATATTCTTTTTTTTCATCAAGGATAGAGAGAGTTGCGGATACGCCCGGCCAGAATTATATCAACGGCAGTATATTTTATATGAATTGAGACCGGTAAAAAAGCAACACACCGTTCGTCCCGGAAAAACGACCATTGCTATAAAATTCACCATTTTTTGTGGCGATTTCTATAAATTGGACCATGCGTAAATTTCTGCTGCATTTTAGTTTCTGGATCATCTTCTACCTGATGTGGAGCCGCATCATGTATTTTTATGTCAACAATATTCCTAACCGCATTTACTTTTCGGCATTGGATGTCAGCCTGGTTATTTGCGCCTTTTATATCATCTATTTATATATCATGCCTGATTACTTCAGGCGAAAAAACATTGCCCGGCTGATTGTTTTATCGGGCTTGTTAGTGGTGTTGCTGGCAGCGTTTTACACCTGGATGATGGGTGTGTTTCTGCATCATATGCTGGTGCCCATTCATTTTGATTTTTCGTGGGACTATACCGACCTGCAATACAACCGTTTATTTATTGCGCTTTTGGGGGTATTGGCCGGCTGCTTTGTAAAACTGGCCATGGACCGACTGGAAGTAGCCCGGAAAATGGAGATTATGGAAAAAGAAAAATCGCTGGCGGAGCTGACTTACCTGAAAGCGCAGATAAATCCACATTTCCTGTTTAACTCGCTGAATAGCCTGTATACACAATTGGATATCGACCCTAAAGAAGCAAAAGGCACGCTGATATCCATTGCCGATTTATTGCGTTACCAACTTTATGAATGCAATACCGATTTCATCACAGTGGCGAATGAGCTGGCGTACCTTAAAAACTATTTTAACCTGCAAAAGCTGCGCAATGATAACTGCACCGCAACACTGACAATTACCGGCGACCACGAGAATTTGCTGATTGCGCCGTTGCTGCTCATCACTTTTGCGGAGAATGCTTTTAAGTATGTTTCGGATTTCGACGGGCAGGAAAATAGCATAGCTATTGAAATTGGTTTTGCTGGTAACACCATGTCTTTTTACTGTATGAATACGTTTAACAATGAGAGTTTAAAAAACGCTGATGATGCTGGCAAAGGCATCGGCATGGTAAACGTAAAAAAGCGTCTGGAACTTATTTATGCCGACAGGTATCAGTTTCAGCAAGATAACGGTAATGGCCAGTACATCATAAACCTAACGTTAACTTTAAAGTGATGCTTAATTGTTTAATTGTTGACGATGAGCCGCTTGCCCGGCAGCAAATAGAAAACTACGTGAGCCAGGTGCCTTTTCTCAAGCTCGTTGGAACGGTGCGCAATCCCCTTATTGCCAAAGGAATTTTGGAGACTGAATTGGTAGATCTTATTTTCCTGGATATCCAAATGCCTCAGATGACAGGTATTGAATTTTTAAAGAGCCAGGACATTTTTCAGCAGGTTATATTTATAACTGCGTTTCCCCAATACGCTATAGAAGGGTTCGAACTGGAGGTTACAGATTACCTGGTGAAACCTGTAACCTTTGAGCGGTTTTTAAAAGCATGCAAAAAAGCATTGGCAAAAGTTAGCGGTTCACAAACCGTGAAGTTTATTACCGAGCAGCTTGATTTTATTTACGTGAAATGCAACCAGCGTTTTGAAAAAATTTGGACCGATGATATTTTGTACATCGAATCGATGCTGAATTACGTTCATATTATTACTGCTGATAGAAAATACACTGTTTATTCGAGTTTGAAAGCGGTTGAAAGCAGCCTACCCCCAAATAAGTTCCTGAAGATCCACAAATCATATATCGTAGCCATAGCCCGGATAGATGCCATCGAGAGCAATCAAATACACGTTGCCGGATACTGTTTGCCGGTGAGCCGCCCAAATAAACAACTGTTACAACAAACAGCTTTAGCTCTGGGTTTGAAGATCTCGAACTGAATAAATCAATCTGATTCGCTGCTAGTTCTGCACGCATCTGAAGCCGAGGTGTTCCAGTCCGCTGTCTTCGCTGCTTTTCATCCGTCGCGCCACCCGATATCCCGAGCAATAGCTGTCGTTACATAAAAACGATCCGCCGCGTATTACGCGTTTTTTTGCGTACGGCTCATCGGGATCATGGCTGTTGGCAGGGCCTTGCGGGTTGCTTATACCAGCCGGTTTATTTACGGTTTGATAGTATTTATCGTTATAATAATCGGCACACCACTGCCAAACGTTGCCGGCCATATCATACAAACCATAACCATTCGGCGCAAATGAACCCACAGGCGCCAGGTAATAAAACTTGTCGCGCAGGGTATTATTATCCGGGAAATGGCCCTGCCAGGTATTGGCTTTGGGTTTACCGGCATCTACAGGTTCGTTACCCCAGGGATAAACAGCGTTTTCTAAACCGCCACGGGCTGCCCATTCCCATTCGGCTTCTGTTGGCAGGCGTTTGCCGGCCCACTTGCAATAGGCTTCGGCATCATACCACGAAATATGCACCACCGGGTAATTTTCTTTTCCTTTAATGTTGCTTCCCGGGCCATGCGGGTGCCTCCAGTTTGCCCCTTTTTTCCAAACCCACCATTGGCTGTAATCGTTCAGGTCGACTGCTTGTTTTGGCGGGTTGAACACCAGCGAAGCTGCTACTAACAAGCTATCGTCGGGCTTTGGTGTTCCGGGTGGCACTTGTTTTTTCAAGTCTTCCCAACTGGGCTTGCGCTCGGCAGTGGTTACATAACCTGTGGCTTTCACAAATTTTGCAAATTCGCCGTTCGTTACAACAGTAGCGTCCATCCAAAAGCCCGAAACGGCTACCTTATGCCGGGGATATTCATCTGCGGATGCCTGGTTGTTGTTGCCTCCCATGGTAAAAGTTCCGGCCTTTATCCAAACCATGCCTGCGTGCGATGTATTTCCTGTCGGGATAGATGCGTCTATTTTTTTATCGCCCAACAAATGAAACCGCGAAGGAATGTTCGATTCGCAGCATACTTTCTTTTTAGTTTCGATAACCGCCTTTACCGGTTGGGTAAAGGCGGCTGCATTTTGACTGCAGGATTGAAACGAAAATGGTATTACCAGCAAGGCCAACAGCCCAGTGGCGGTTTGTTTGGTCGGGTTTTTCATTGTTTTTGTTGGTTATATCTATAATATATTGACTCCCGTGTTGAGAGGGTAGGAACATATTAAAAGGCGATGCCAAAAGCAGCGGCCCGTGCTATTCCCGCCTTGGGGCGGGTAGGGTGGGGTTTATCGAACTTTGCTTAAACGATTTATTTGTCCGAATTATACTTGGCGTATAACCCCTCCCTACCCTCCCAAGGGAGGGATCGCGCGGCAATGTATTGCGTTCCGCTTGTCTAATCATGGATTATTAATCTCAAGAAGGGAATCGCACAAGCCTTGCTTTTGACTCTTGTTTTACTCTATTTTCTGCCTTTTTTATTGTACCGATTCGGTTTGTTTTTTATGGATGCGGCCTTTCAATACATCATCCCAATCGATAAACGGATATATATTGTTTGCTTTAGCCTGCTGGTCAAACAGCGCCTGCAATTCCTTTAATTTTTCAGGATATTTTTTGGAGAGATCGATACGCTCGTTGAAATCTGTATTCAAATTATACAGTTCCCATGTTTCGTTGGTGAACCCGCTTGATGGGACAAGATTAGCTGTTTTGCCGGCAGAAATATCAAAAAAATCGGGGTGGTGATAAACGGCAGCTTTCCAGCCATCTTTGTAAATAGACCGTGAGCCAAAAATGTAGTAATACTGCACTTTATGCCGCGAAGGCGCATCCGGATGATCAAATGAATATACCAATGATGTTCCCTGCAGGGTATCCTGTTTTATACCACGGATATATTCGGGTGGGTTGATGCCTAAAAACTCCAGTGTGGTTGGTAGCACATCTATCACATGCCCGTATTGGGTACGGATGGTCCCTTTATCTTTTATGCCTTTGGGGTAAAAAACAATCAGCGGGTTGCGTGTCCCGCCTTCGGCATTTGCGTCCTGTTTCCAGTATTTAAAAGGCGTGTTGGCAGCCTGTGCCCAGCCTAAAGGATAATTGGTTTGCGGCGCGTCCGGCGTGCCAATTTCGCCTATTTTGGCAAGGTTGTTCTTAAGGTTTTCCTCTTCGGTTATGGTCTTGGTAAACAATTGCTTGTCGATATCGCCATTCAGCGTACCCTCTTTACTTGCGCCGTTATCGCCTATAATTACAAATACCAGCGTGTTATCCAACTGGCCGCTTTGTTTTAAATAATTGATTAGCCGGCCAACTTCATGATCGGTGTAGGTTAAATAACCTGCATATACCTCCATAAAACGGGCATATAACCTTTTTTCGTCGGCGCCAAGGGCACTCCATGCTTTTATATTGGGGTTACGTTCGGGCAATTGCGCGTCGGCCGGTATAATGCCCAGTTTTTTTTGCTGTGCAAAAACAGTTTCCCTGAAAACATCCCAGCCACCATCAAACTTACCCTTGTACTGGTCGCTCCATGATGCTGCTACCTGGTGCGGCGCGTGGGTGGCGCCCGGCGAGTAATACAAAAAGAAAGGTTTATCAGGCGCCACCGCATGCTGACGGGTAATATAGCTGATGGCCTTATCGGTAATCTGCTCGTTCAGGTGCCTGCCATCTGGTTGTACATGGGCATTATCTTCAACCAAATCAGGTTTGTACTGATCTGTTTGCGAGCCAAGGAAGCCAAAAAAGTGATCGAAACCTTTTCCGGACGGCCAGCGGTCAAACGGGCCGGCATCGGTGGCGTCTTCGTCGGGGGTTAAGCCGTATTTACCCACTGCAAAAGTGTTATAACCATTTTCGCGGAGTATTTCGGCAGCGGTGCCTTTGTCGGACGGTATCCGGCCATCCCAGCCGGGGAAACCGGCCGATAGCATGGTATGTGCAAACCCACCCATGTGCACGAAGTGTTGATTACGCCCGGTGAGTAAGCCGGCGCGGGTAGGGGCGCAAATTGCTGCGGTATGAAAATTAGAATAGCGCAAACCCTGGCTGGCGAGGCTGTCGAAAGTTGGGGTTCGTATTACCCCGCCAAAGGTGCTGCTGGCGCCAAAGCCCACATCGTCAAGTATTATCCAAACTACGTTTGGTGCGCCTTTGGGTGCTTTTATGGGGCCGGTCCAGTCTTCTTTTGACTCGGCTAATGTTCGCCCCACCGTCCCTTTAAAGGGCTGCTGTTGCTGGGTAAAGTTTTGCGCCTGCACCTGCGTGGACAGCGCCAGGGCTGCTACGCCTGCTGTTAAAAGTTTTTTCATGATGTTGTTGTTAGTTTATATAAGTGGATATGTTGGTTTTTTAAAATGATGTTAAATGCTCTCCGGTCTGTGAGGCAGGCTCCCCTCTTGAGAGGGGCAGGGGTGTGTTAGCCCTGCATACAGCACCGCCAATTAAGCGAAGCTGCCGTGTTACACACCCCTACACCCCTCTCAAGAGGGGAATCGCACGCTCCCACGTTTTTCACCCCCGTGGCCGGTGTCCTCACCGACCACTAACGAAACCTAATTATACCCCGGATTCTGCGTCAATCCCGGATTAATACTGATCTCGGTAGCCGGTACCGGGAACAAATTGTTGGTCGCGCTCACATTGGTTTTAGTGGCTACTTTTTGCACCTGCTGCACCAGCCGTCCGGTACGCACCAGGTCGAACCAGCGCTGGGCCTCCTGTACAAACTCCCGCCGGCGTTCGGTATAAAGTGAATCGCGGAAATCGGATTGCGAAAGGGTTAGCGGCAGACTTGCAATTTGTGCGCGGTTGCGTACCTGGTTTATAGCGCTGTAAGCATCGGCGGTGGGGCCGTTAAGTTCATTTAAAGCCTCGGCGTAAATCAATAAGACATCAGCATAGCGCAAAATCGGGAAGTTGATATTGCTTTGATTTGGCGTAAGCAATTGGCTCCTGTCTACATATTTGCCAAGATAAAATGAAGGAAATGTGAAACTGGTCCCGGTTGCCGGGTTGACGAGCGAGCTATAAAAGGTTACGCTTCTGCGGGTATCATTACTGCCGAATATTTTGTAAACCCCGCTGTCTGCCGGGATATCTGCAGGTACATTGCCCTTGAAGCCGGCGAAAGCAGCACCCATCAACGTGCTTGAATTGCCTAGGCCCCCGTTTGATGATATTTGCGACGAAAATATATGCTCCTTGCCGTTTTTGGTTGCCGGGTTAAAAACATCGGCATAGTTGGCAAACAAAGCATAGCCATAGGGACCGGTAATTACTTCGTTGGCTTTTTCGGCGGCAGCTGCCCAGTCTTTTTGCGTCAAATAAACCTTTGCCAGTAAAGCTTTTGCTGCTCCGCCGGTGGCCCTGCCCAAATCGGCGCCGGTGTACGATGCAGGCAAATTTTGCGCATCGGTTAAATCCGCTATTATCTGCGCATAAACTGCAGTCGACGGCGACCTGTTGACATTCAAACTGGTCAAATTAGCTGCCGACGATGGGGTGTGGATCACCAGGGGTACATCGCCCCAAAAGCGCACCAGGTCGAAATAAAACAATCCCCGCAAAAATTTGGCTTCGCGCACCAGGCGTGCCCGCTGGGTGGTGTCAAATGCTATTGCCGGAATCCTGTCTATGGCGATGTTGGCGCGGGCAATGCCGGTATAAAGCTGCCGCCACACCACATCCACGCGATCGTCGGTCGCGGTGTAGGTAATGGAGCTTAGCGCCCGCACATTGGGATTAATAGCTGATGGTCCCGCCGACAAGTCATCCGTAGTCATATCGGCCAAAAAATTAATTTCCCTGCCGTAAAGTGGCTGTTCGCCGGCATCATAGGTTAACTCGCTGTAAATAGCGGTGACTGCCGCAATCGCGTCGGATTGTGTTTTGTAAAATTGATCGCTCGTAATGGCCGACCGCGGCTGCTGATCGAGCTTATTGCACGATATCAAAGCAATTACCGGGGTGGCGATTATTATAAATTGTAGAAATATCTTTTTCATTTGTCCTGTTTTTTATGAGGTTAAAGAGTAAGGTTTAAGCCGACCAGGAATGTTTTGTAATTGGGGTATGCCCCATAATCAATACCGGGTGCAATGTTGCTTTGCTCAAAGCTGTTTACTTCGGGGTCGTAGCCTTTGTATTTGGTCCAGGTGGCCAAATTTTGCCCCGCTATGTAAATTCTGAGCGCCTTTGCGTGCAGGCTGGTTAGTATGCCATCGGTAAATGTGTATCCCAGGCTCAGGTTTTTTAAGCGCAGGTACGATCCGTCTTCGACATATTTATCCTCCATTTGAGCAACCGGCCCGTTGGTAGCGCGGGGTACGGTATTGCTTGGGTTGGTAGGTGTCCAGCGGTCGGCAATATCGGCCCAGGAGTTTTGGGTAAGGTTGGTGATGTTTAACTGTTGATGGAGCGCATCATAAATTTTACCGCCGTACGATCCCTGAAGAAACACCACCAGATCGAAATGTTTATAGTTAAAAGTATTGGTAAAGCTGCCGGTGAACTTCGGCTGAGCAGTGCCCAGGTTTACTTTATCGGCTGTGGTAATTAAACCATCGTTATTGGTATCAGCAAAACGCTGATCGCCGGGTTTGGTGTTGGCTTTGGTATTCAGGGTGGGGTATTGCGCAATATCAGCAGCCGATTGGAAAATGCCGGCGGTTTTGTAGCCCCAGAAAGTACCCAGCGGTAACCCAACCTTTATTATTTCAGGCTGTAAAAAGCCCAGCGTCGCATTCGGTATCGATGGGAAAAACGAAGTTTCGCCTGGCCCTAAACTTAGTACCTTGTTGCGGTTTATTGAAAATACCACCGTCGTTTTCCAGGTAAGCTCATGATCCTTCAGGTTATCGGTATTCAGGGCTATTTCTATCCCCTTATTTTCAACGCTGCCTAAATTTTGAGTCGAACTGGACTGGCCCGTAGTCAACGGAATAGGTACACTCAACAACAAATTGGTTGTTTTTTTATAATAGGCGTCAAAAACCAGGTTGATGCGGTTATCGAGCAAGCCAAGGTCGATCCCGGCATCGTATTGGGCGGTTTGTTCCCAGTGCAGATCCTCATTTGCCAATTGTGATGGTGCAAGTCCAAAGGATTGCGAACCATTAAAGCTATACGGGTATGCATTTAACAGGCTCAAATACAGGTTGGGTGGTATTTGCTGGTTACCTGTTAATCCCGCTGATAGCCTTAGTTTTAAATTACTGATGGCGCTAATGTTTTTGATGAACTTCTCCTGGTTAGCATTCCATGAAAAACCTGCCGATGGGAAATACCCCCAGTGTTTGTTGGCGCCAAATGACGACGAACCGTCGGCTCTACCGGAAAGCGTCAGGTTATATTCGTGCTCAAAAGAGTAATTGATACGGGCGAGGTACGAATTGAGCGATGTAGTATACGAACTTGAAGTAGGGGCAATAATAATAGAGCCGCTATACAAATTATTAAACGTGGTTAGGTCGGTAACAAAGTTTTTAGCGCCGGCTGTTTCAGTTTCCGAAACTGAATATTGGGTAGTGTACCCAGCCAGGATATTGATATAATGCTGATGGTTAATTACCTTATCGAAAGTAAGCGTATTTTCATTTAACCAGGAGTTGGAAATGGCCGTTCCTACGCTGGCATAACCCAACGAGCCATAACTATCGGCGGTGTATGAGGGTGCGTAAAAATTTTGTTTGGCGTTCGCCAGGTCAGCCCCGAAGGAAACTTTTGCCGTAAGGCCCGGCACCAGTTTATATTCACCAAAAAAACTGCCTACCGAGCGGTTTACATTGTTTTGGTTGATGATGGAGTTTAAATCCTGGATCGGGTTAAACGGTACGGTGGAGTAGGTGTTGAGTACATAATTTCCATTTTGATCTTTTACGGGCAAAACCGGCGAAGTTGCTATCAGGTTGGTGATAATATTGGGGCTGCTGAGTGTTGTTGAGGCAATATTGGCCGCAGGGCTGTTAGCCTCGGAGTAGGTGGTTGAAGCGCTCAGGCCAATTTTAAAATAGGTGGAAATATCGCGATCGTAATTTATCCGCAGCGAATACCTTTTGAAATTGGTGTTCAGCAATATCCCGTCCTGGTCGAAATAGTTGCCTGCTATATAATATCTCGATTTTTCATCACCGCCAGATAATGTTATCTCGTGATTTTGAATAGGTGCAGTCCTGAATGCGGCTGCCTGCCAGTTGGTTCCGTTGCCAAAGGCAGCTACCTGGGCATCGGTAAATGCCGGGGCTTGCCCCTGGCTGGCTAAAATATCGTTCCGGAGGCTTGCCCATTGCGAACCGTTAAGTAACGGAATGGTATGACTGATCTTTTGATCGCCGTAATAACCCTGGTACGAAACGTTGTTGGTGCCGCGTTTTCCTTTTTTTGTGGTGATGATGATAACACCGTTGGCGCCCCGCGATCCATAAATAGATGTTGCCGACGCGTCCTTTAAAACTTCTATCGATTCAATATCAGCAGGGTTGATGGTCGACAACGCATCGAGCCCGGCAGACGTAGGGTTGGTGCCCGTGCCTGAATAGGAAGACAGTTTGGCGTTATCGTTATAAATGGGGAAGCCATCAATAACATACAATGGTTCGTTGCCGCCGTAAATGGAGTTGCCACCCCTGATGCGCACACTGGCCGATGCACCCGGTTGTCCCGAGCTTTGGGTAACCTGTATCCCCGGCGCTGCCCCGCTTAAAAGATTATCAACCGACGAACTGGCCTGGTTAAGGTTTTCTTTGGCGATAGACGAAAGCGAGCCGGTTACATCACTTTTCTTCTGGGTGCCGTATCCCACCACAACCACATCATTTAATATGGTTAGATTTTCAACTAACTGGACAATTACCGGGCTGCCGGTGGCGTAAACTTCCTTGGTTTTATAGCCAACAAAGGTGATAATTAAAGTGTAGGGCAGTTTTTGCCCGGTTACAAAGGAGAATTTGCCGTCGGCGCCTGTTGACACCGAGTGGGTGATGCCTTTGATCTGCACTACTGCACCGATTACCGGCTGTTGTGTTACCGAGTCGAGAACAATGCCGTTAAGGCGGGAATTGATGAGCATCTGCCCGTCGTTTTGCGCAAAAGCGGCCGTGGGCAGTAAAAGGACGAGGAGTATTTTAAAGAACTTAAAGCGTGCTTTTTTTGCATGGATATAAATTTCCATATATTTAAAATGTTTTATGTTAATGTTAATTCGTTAATAAAACCCTGATGGTCAGTTAGTGATTGCCGTTACTGGGCTGACTCATCATGCAACATGACCGGCAAGGCTTCCTTGCCGGTTGTATTTTGATATTCCGTATCTATTTCATAAGTACTATTATGGGATTGAAAAAAGCAGTTTGATTTTGAGTGAAAGACAGAAAAAGTCTTTCGATTGCTGAATGCAGGCATTAGCTGCAACAACACATGCACATACACATGGGTTCCTTTAGGATAAAAGGGGCTGAAGAATTGTGATCCTGGTGCGTTAACATGACAATTAAGCTTGTATTGTATTAATTTTCACGGCGCAAATATACAATATTTATTTAAATACTACTATTTCTATAGATATTATATAATAAATTATTAAAATTTATCCGGGGAGATAAAAATCAAGAAGATTTAAGGGCAGTTTTATCTGTTTGATGCGCAACCGGTAATAAAAAAATTACGCCGGGGTGCTGTGATAGTAGCAGAGGATTTTATAATTTTAAGCCGACTTTAAACTATTATCATGAGCAATATTAATCTACGTTTCGTCAACAATTCCAACGATCAGGGGAGCGCCCAGGTTGTTATTTTTCAAAAGAATATACTTGCGCCCGACGCCGAAACAGCCATAGCCTGGGTGGTAATTGAAAACTGCGCGCCGGGGTGGAACCATCCTTTTGTTTATCCTGCGCAACTGACCGTCGCTGTGTCCGATAGTTACGGAAACCGGAGCCCGCAGCAAAACGCCGCGCCCGGTGAGCAGTTCAGCGTGGTATCATCCACATCGGGCGATGTTTTGCAACCAAGCGGACAGGCCGCTACGCCACAGGAAACTGCTATTTTAAATATGTTGCCAAAAGGTGCTATAAACGCCTATGTTTACAGGAACGCCACGCTGTTATCTACCGAGACAAATATCCGACCAGGTCAAAAAGCCACATTCCAGTTCAACCCAACTATTTGGATAGGGGTTATTTCGCAGGCCATGATAGCGCCGGGCGACATCATGAATTCCGCTATCATTTCGCAAGTTAATACGGAGATATCATTGTTAGGCATTGCCGGCGCCGATATTATTATGACCGGCGGCGGCCCCGGCACTTCGTCGCTGCCCTACACTTTCACATTGGAGAATATCACATACGCTTAGTGCTAAGTTATGAGCCTTTAGTCGTGCAGATAGCTATCGGGTTAGAGCCAGGAGTCAAGAATCGAGCTTCAGGACAAAAGCTTCAATCTTGATTCCTGGTTCTTGATTCTTGGCTCCTGCCATAGTGCGGCCTGGCACTGCCTATTTCAAATCAAATTTGTCGGCCAGGCGGGCATTGTAGCTATTTTCTTCGTCATTCAGTTCGGGCTGCCCGTTGCTCGTGGCTATCAGGTTGCGCAGGCTATCCTGTATATAATGCGTCCAGGCCTGGTTGCAAATCTGGTAACATTCATATTCGGGAACCAGGCCCTCGTGCGTAAAACGAACCTCCGTTTTGCCGTCCTTTTCCGCAATTTCGAAAATAATTTTGGTGTTTATCCACTCGCTTTTGTCGCTGGTGAAGTTGAAATAATTGTCGGTAACCAGCCAGGCAACTTTTTGCACCGGGATCATCTCAATAATTTTCATCGTACAGCGATGTACATCTTCATAGTGATAATCAAATTCGCTGTTCAGCGTATCGGTGCTTCCTTCAATGCTTTCCGACCACCATCCGCGAACATTATTGATAGCGTTAAACGCCTGCTGCGGGGTTTGGTCTACCAAAATGGTAGTGGTGAAATCCTGGTTATTCATGATTTTATTTTTTTGATTATAAATAATTAACTACAGTTTTATTAAGACTTAGGACTCAAGACTCCCGACTCAAGACTCCTTCTCAGTAGGTTGTCCTTTGCCGGTGGTTATCAGCTTATACAGGCTGTTGGTTATATAACCACCCCATGCATTCGAACATCCGTTATAGCATTCAACCTGCGGAACTAAGCCATGATGTGTAAAACGCACCTGCGTTTTATCGCCTTCTTTAGTAATGTCAAAACTAATTTTAGTGCCCGTCCACTCTGTTTTGTCTTCCACAAAATTGAGCTGGCTATCGGTGATCAGCCATACAACTTTAGTATCCGGAATTACCTCGATTAATTTCTGTTTGGAATAATGCACATCCCAAAAACGCACAGAAAACTCGTCGCCTTCGTTGTGCGATTTTCCTTCCAAATTGTCTGTCCACCAGCCGGTAACATTGTTAATGGCCTCAAAGGCCTGCCGGGGTGTTTGGTCCACCACAATGGTGGTTGTAAAATCCTGGTTATTCATAATTTATTTTTTTTGCGATTTATTGCGTTCGTTTATTAAAGCCCCCAGCTTGTTGAGTTTATTGGCCCAGAAAGCGTCAAAATATTCCAGCCATTTATGTAAATCCTTAAAGCCATCCTGTTTCAGCACGCAGTGTCTTTCGCGGCCAATATCCTCAATGGTAATAAAGCCCGCATTGCTGAGCACTTTTATATGTTTGGACACGGCGGGCCTGCTCATATCAAAGTTTTCGGCCAGGGCATTAATGGTGCTGCTGTCCTTGCTGAGCAGGTAAAGTATTTGCCGCCTGCTGGGGTCGGCAATTACCTGGAAAACGTCAAGCCTTTGCTGTTCCATCGGCTGCGGCGGTTATCAGTTCAAAAATCTTGTTCATGTTGCGCAGCCAGCCGGTTTCCATCGATGCAAACAGCGGCAGGAAGAGCGCTTCTTTTTCAAAGCCGTTATGTATCAGTTGCAGCTCTGTGCCGCCTTCTTTTTCAACCAGGGTCCAGTTCACTACCGAATTATGCAGCACCCCGTCGCCCGATCCGAATTTCCACGAATAGGAAAGTTTTTTAGGCGGATCCACTTCCAGCACCTTGCAGTAAAACGTACCGTCAAAATTCACATCGGGATGCGGGTTGGTGCGGAATTGAAATTCGTGACCAACAATAGGTTTAAAATCGTTTTTCATTAGCCATTGCGCCATCAGCTCAGGGTCGGTAAGGTACTCCCAAACCACCCCCGGGGTGGTGGGATAAAAAAAATCGTGTTTAATATATTTTGCCATAATGCGTAACTTTAAAGTTACTCAAATGTATATGTAACTTCTGAGTTACGCAAATTTATTTTAAAATTTATTTTGAGGAAGGTAGTAGCACCCTGTCGTTGGTGAAATTTAAACGCTGCCCGAAGCAATAATCGAGGTTTTTTTTCTCTCATTCGATGTTCCAGTGTTCCATGTTCCACACATCGCTATTTTTGGAACACCTCATTATGAGCTATTTGCGAAGGCTATTTTGCCAAAAACCCATACCTGTACTGACAAAATCATGTCACCATCCAATAATGGGCTCCTTATTATCTTTGCACCCCGAAAATCTCCGCCAATTAAAACTCCCCCAGCCAACTACAGACTTCTGACCACAGACTCAAGACTAAAAAACAAGGGCGTATCCCCCTTTCGATAGAAAAAGGGGGTCGCGCTTTACGTTACAAGTCCTCGCCCCGGTAAAAATTTGGCCTTTTTTTGTTTTTTTTACCGGGCCTGTGGGCTTTTCACTGCAATCGCTTACGCGAAACGCCGGTAAACTTTAACATCTTGTCCCGGTATCATTATTATCTTTTGCGATGTTTTTTTTGCCCTTTCCTCCAATCCCACCAGTACTGACAAGATCGTGTCACCAAAACTGTGTTCAGCATATTTTATATTTGTTGCGACAGTCCTTTATCTGCGCTATTAACTACCAGGATTTATGTTATTTATATAAACAGATAATACGCAACCAGGCGAAGTTCTCAACACAAACAAAGTTAAAGTCATTCCACTATTCACGGGGAGATGGCTGAGGCCTTTGCCGTTTAAAGACTACCGTGTACCCGCGCCTTTTTCAGGAACCCCGGCGGGGTTCAAGGCCGGTAGAATTATGTCATAGCATCCATCTGTGCCATAGGTACAGAACCTGACCGACTAACACATCGAGCCTATAAATAATCCGCTATCTGTTGCACCTATGGCGCAAAAACGTTGTATGCGTGTTTTTCTACCGACATTTTGCACCTACGGCGCATTTTTAACGCCACAATTAAAGATGAGGGTATACGGTAGGTTTAGGCGGAGCGCGCAGACAATATTTCATCAACAAACGTTACCAACTCGCCCATTCACCCACTCACAACTCACCATTTCACCAACTCACTAATTCAATAACTCAATAACTCAATAACTCTCCCCCATGCCCGATTACTCCACCTTCGAACGCCCTTCCGCAATTGAGAAATTGCGCGCCGAAATCCGCGGAATACCTTACCGCCCGGCTAAAAGAAAAAAACAAACGCCACAGCAACCCGATCCAATGGCCATCCGCAACTTATTTACCGTTTATACCGGTAACCGCTGGATGGAACTTGGCGACCGCGAGCCCGAAGCCAAAATGCTCTTCGGCGAATTTTGGTACCAGCACGAACTGTGCTTCCTTTTTGCCAATACCAACACCGGCAAATCCATTTTGGCCGTGCAGATAGGCAATGCCATTGCACGCGGCGCAAAAACGGGTCCTTTTCCTTGCACCGCCCCGGCAGCCAAAGTGCTTTATGCCGACTTCGAACTCAGCACCTCGCAGTTTCACAAGCGGTATAACAAGCCCGGCGAAACCGATATTACACCTTTTAACGATAACTTTTTGCGTGCGCAATTCAATACCGCAAACCTGCTCGAAGCCAATACCGGCGACATGGTCGATGATGAACTGCTGCTCACGAGTCTCGAATACCGCATTCAGCAACTACAGGCAACAGTGCTTATTATCGATAATATCAGTTGCCTCGGCGCCGGCACCGGCAATGCAGCCGGGGCGTTGCGGTTAATGCAAAGGCTAAATGCCATGCGCGTGGAGCATAAGTTATCCATACTGGTGCTGGCGCACACGCCAAAGCGCCGTAACCCATCATTACCGCTTTCGGTAGGCGACCTGCTCGGCAGCAAGCTGCTCATGAACTTTGCCGACAGTGCCTTCACCATCGGTATCAGCAATACCGATAACAGCCTGCGATACATAAAACAAATAAAACAGCGCAGCAACCACCAGGTTTACGGCGACGATAATGTATGCCTCGGCCGCATCCAGAAGCATCGCAATTTTTTGCAGTTCCGTTTCGATGGCAACAGTCCCGAAAGCCAGCACCTGCTCACCGCCGCGCAGGCCCGCAAGCAACAACTCGCGGAAAAAGTCCTGCAACTCTCCGCCGAAGGCCACTCCCAACGCCAGATAAGCGAACAATTAGGCATAGGCCTGGGTACGGTGAATAGGTTATTGAAGGGGTAATTCACTAGCCACCGCCCGTCATGGCGAGGATACGAAGCCATCTCTACGCCTGCCGATCAGTTATACGGCGGGCTATTGGGGACTAGAGCCCATATGCTATTCCATTTTGATTGACAGAATTTATTCTAAAAATTCCCTCACCTGAAATAAAGCCTGGCCCCCAACCGTCATGGCGAGGAACGAAGCCATCTCTACGCCTGCAAATCAGTTATCCGGCGGCCATTGGCGACCTACAGCTCGTATGCTATTCCATTTTGATTGATGTGATTTATCCCAACATTCCCTCATCCGAAATAAAACCTGGCCCGCAACCGTCATGGCGAGGAACGAAGCCATCTCTACGCATGCAAGTCGGTTGTACGGCGGGCTATTGGGGACATAAGGCCCGTATGCTATTCCATTTTGATTGACAGAATTTATTCTAAAAATTCCCTCAACTGAAATAAAGCATAGCCACCACCCGTCATGGCGAGGAACGAAGCCATCTTTACGTTTGCAAGTCAATTATACGGCGGGCTATGGGGGATTAAAAGCCGGCATACTTTTTCCATTTACAATTACTGCGATTTAGTCTTGAATTAAATCATCATACAAATCCCACCACCAGCTATGGCATGCATGATTAAAATGGAACGGACAGCCACAGCTAGCGGGGGCCTGTTAAAAAAACAGACACTATCCCAATAAAATTAGTAAAAAACCACTTTGTGGACAAATAAACATAATTTACTAATAAAAATAGCTTTACCTTTATGGCTAAGATTATCAAGTAATTACAACTTAAAATGAGTAGGAAAAAACAACTGTCTATTGAGGGAACCACAAAAAATATTGCAAATAAGAAGGCTGGGATAGTACAAAAGGCAAAATTGTTTTTTAAAACGATCTATGGAGTTATTACTATTATAGGAGTAATTGGGGCATTTATACTTTTGTTAATTGACACCCCGAATAAATTAAAAGGCCTTTTTTCTACTCCACAACAACAATGGGAAGATCAAGCTTTTTTCCGGGGCATATTGTTACCGCCATATTCATCAGATGGATCTTCAACTGTAAAACCAGTTATTAAAATCAAAATAGGAACATACATATACAGAATATTTCCAAATCATTTTCAAGAAGGAGTGCCGTTTTCAATTCCGGGATTTCAAATGAATGCCAACACTTCACTCTTTTCGGATCTGACTCTAAAAATAAAAAGCGGACGTTTATACATTTCAACCACAATGAGATATATAGCAAACCGCGAAGTTGTTGGAAAAATGGTTTTTAATAAATGGACTTTGTTTAAAAGTAATATTTTGACATTCTACCCCGCTGATGACGGAAAAGGATTGGAAGTGGTTGATAAACAAGGGAATGTGGTGCTAAGCCTCTTTTATATAGATTCGAATACCATTTCTTTACAAGGATATTTTTTAGGTGATGAATGGATTGGTATTATAGCACCAGATCAAGTCGGTTTGTATAAATACGCAAATATGAACTACGCAATGAATTTAATACACCAAATCCATGCTGTCCACGCAGATTTTTAACTGTTTTTACTTGTTCGGCAGCGAGGTCACCAAACCGGTTCGTTACCCTAATTCGACGCCCCTACCTCATACCTCACGGTTTTCACGGCTATGGCAAGAAACCACACATCGCCGATATTTTACAATTTCCTCCCTTGCGATAAAGCTTAGCCCCGCCCATCGTGGTGAGGAACGAAGCCATCTCTACGCCTGCAAGTCAGGGACCAGTTCCTTTGCTTGAAATGACACAGCAGAATGCCGGGAAAGAAAGACGAATTGCCGCAAGTTTACCGGCAATTATTATCTTGCATTATGATTTTCCAAAAAGGCGGTTGTGTCAT
>Ga0207667_10000419_pt1 | contig 57239 bp, 58 predicted proteins | sample KBSCornC52_FD_184301 | JGI IMG/M metagenome (GOLD analysis project Ga0207667, IMG submission 184301) | Corn rhizosphere microbial communities from Kellogg Biological Station, Michigan, USA - KBS Corn C5-2 (SPAdes) (version 2) | ecosystem: Host-associated > Plants > Roots > Rhizosphere > Soil ... | reverse complement strand
CTGGGTGGAGGCGGAATCGACGATCCTGCCGCTGATCTTGCCGGGGTGGTTATTTGGGGGGGCCTGCTGCGCCCAGGCGGCCAGGGACAGCACAGTCAAGAGTATAAGCAGGCCAGCGAATCTCATTGCTGGTTAAATTAGGGAAAGATTCTGTAGATTTTTTGTAGCGTATAACTGAGCTAAACAGGTTATCTTCATACCATGAACTGGCTCCTCTATCTATTACCCTTGTATTTGGTGACCAACGATCCAACTACCATCGGCAGCGGTGAGCAGCCCCATGTCAGCCGCGACACAAAAGGGATCATCAGGGTCGTTTATGGACAGAAAGACAAAATATACTGCACCACATCCGGCGACAATGGAATTTCCTTCTCCTCGCCTGTCCTCGTCGCCGAAATTCCCGGCATGCATCTGGGAATGTCAAGAGGACCGCAGATTGCCAGCTCGGCCCATTACTCCATCATCACCGCCATGGACAAGGCAGGGGACATCCATTGCTTTCGCCTCGACAATTCGGCGCCGTTGAAGACCGCACAGCCCGGTGCTGCCAAAGAATGGAAAAAACTGGGCACGGTCAACGATCTGAAGGGGTCCTCCCCGGAGGGGCTCATGAGCATCGCCGCTGACAAAAATGACAATTTTTATGCTGTCTGGCTGGATATCCGTACGGGCAGACGGAACCAGGTCTATTTTTCATCCTTGTCCGGAAGTTCGGTCCGCTGGTCGCCCAATACGCTGATCTACCAATCTCCTGACGGACATGTCTGCGAATGTTGCAAGCCCAGTATCTATGCCGAAGGCAACGAAGTGGCCGTTATGTTCAGGAACTGGCTCAACGGTTCGCGTGACCTCTATTTATTACAATCCTCCAACAAAGGCCGGACTTTCGAAAAAGCGCAGAAATTAGGTGAGGACACCTGGCAGCTCAACGGCTGTCCCATGGATGGCGGCGGCCTCGCCATCGGTCCGTCCGGCACGATACACACCGTATGGCAGCGAAAAGGTTTTGTCTATTACTGCGAGCCCGGCAAAAAAGAAGTGAATATGGGAAAGGGCCGGGAATGCAGCATCGCCCTCATCGGTCAGACCCCTATCCTGTCCATGCAGGACGGCGATGCGCTGGAGCTGGTGCGGCCTTCACAGCAAAAAACAATCACTGTCGGCAATGGCAGCTTTCTTCAATCCATGGCGTTGCCGGATAATAGGATACTTTGTGTCTGGGAACAGAACAACAGTATAAAATTCAGAAATACGGCTATTTTCTGAACGGCAGCCGAAACACACTCACCAGGTTCTCTGAAGACGGATAGTCCTCCGGATGCTCAACACCAAGTTTTTCAGGCGTGACCCCTGGGCGATAGTAGAAGGTCCCAAACACAATGTCCCACAAAGCAAGCACCACCCCATAATTCTCGGCTTCCTCTTTAGCGGCGCTGTGATGGTATCGATGCGTCTCCGTGCCGATAAAAATGTAGTTCAGCCAGCCCGCACGGATATCCACATTAAAGTGAGAGACCAGCCCCTGGAAGCCGATCATTAGCCACTCCCTTGAGAGAGAATAAGCCGCAACGGTCACCATCAGTATCACCACGAGGACCAGCGTCGTTGATCCATATACCCATAGCTGCCATTCCTGTTCACAGTGATTACGATGACCAAAAGGACTGCAACCAGCAGCATAGGGTACAACCCGTAGGTAACCATTTTTTGCACGAGCTTTTTCATATGGCACAAACCTATTCAGCTTTGAATACCTGTACAAGATCAAAAGGTTCAGAGTGCACGGTAATGAACAGTTTGGCCGAAAAGTTCAATAAAAAATTTCCCCTATTTTTACCTCCATGACGAAAAAAGAATGGCTCCTCCGCCTCTTCCCGCACGCCCTGGCCCTGTGTATCTTTCTGCTGGCAGCCTTCGCATACTGCGCACCGGCATTCCACCACCAGGTGCTTGTACAAGAGGATATCACACAATGGAAAGCCATGGCCCAAAGCTCATTTGTCTACAAGGCCCGGCACGGCCACTTCCCCCTCTGGACCGAAAGCATGTTCAGCGGCATGCCCGCCTATCTCATCGCCATGGAAGCCCACGCCTTCGCACCTCAGAGCTATGTCTACGACATCCTCACCATTCATCTTCCCTCCCCGGCCAATTTCTTTTTCCTGGCCTGTATCTGTCTTTACTTCCTCACCCAGACGCTCCGCGTAAACCCATACATCGGCATCATCACCAGCCTGGCATACGCCTATGCCACCTACAACCCCGTGATCATCTCTGTCGGCCACGAAACAAAAATGCAGTCTATCGCCATGCTCCCCGCCTTTATCGGTGGACTCATCCTTATCTACGACAAACGTTATGGCTGGGGCGCCGCCATGACCGTCCTGGGTACGGCCCTCCTCGTCTCGGCCAACCACATGCAGATATTTTATTATGGACTGATCATCGCAGCCGGCATGACCATCGGCTACTCCATCCGCTGGATCATCCACCGGGAATGGAAACACTTTTTGCTCGCCCTCCCTCTCGCGGCAGGCTGCTGGCTGACAGGTGTCCTATGCAATGCCGTGGTCATCTTCACCACCTACGATTTCAGCAAGGCCACCATCCGGGGCGGCAGCGAGCTCGCCGAAGATCCCTCCGCCCAAAAAGGGCTCAGCACAGACTATGCTTTTAGCTATAGCCTCTATCCCAACGAATCCTTCGTCCTGATGGTGCCTAAAATATACGGCGGCAGCTCAGGACAGGAGCTTCCCGACAACAGGTCGAAAGCCGTTGCCGCCCTCTACAACCTGCCGCAGCCAATAGCCGCACAGATACGACGGAACGATCTACTCACCTGGTACTGGGGAGGCATCGGCAGTACGGCAGGTCCCGCCTATGCAGGAGCCGTCATCTGCTTCTTCGCATTGATAGGCATGTTCGTTCTGGACAATAAGCACAAATGGTGGATAGCGGCCACCTGCGCGCTGGCCCTTCTCATGAGCTGGGGCGGCTATCTCCCGGGATTCAACGGGCTGCTGCTGAAATATCTGCCCATGTACAACAAGTTCCGCGCCCCCAGCGTCATCCTGGTCATACCGGTGTTCCTCCTCACGGTGCTGGCTACCCTTAGCCTGCAACGCATATTGACAGCTCCCGGCATCCTATTTAAAAAATATTGTCGGGGAATGCTGCTCACAGCAACGGTATTTCTCGGGCTCGCAGCCCTCTACTTCCACTTCGACTATACCACATGGTTTGACGCCCACTTCCTGCAACGTGCAGGCGATCAGGCAAAGCCCTTCTTCACCGGTCTGCAGGACGACAGACGCACCCTCTTTCTCCATTCGCTGCTTCGCAGCCTGTTCCTGACTGCAGCCGCCGCTGTCACGGCAACGCTCTACCTCAAAGGAAAGACAACAAGCTGGAGCCTGCTCCTCACCATCGGCGCCCTGTCCTATATCGACATCATCGGCATCGATCTCGACTATCTCAGCAGCTCCAACTACAAGCCGGCGGCCAGTTCCCCGGGCAATCAGGTCGCCACCGCAACAGACAGCCTTATCTTAAAGGATACAGGATACTACCGTGTGTTCGATCTGCGTTACGGCCCTGACTATACCCTCACCTACGGAGCCGCCACAGCCTGGTTCCACCGCACCATCGGAGGTTACAACGCCGCCAAGCTCAGCATCTACCAGGACCTCATCGAACATCAGCTGGAGAAATATCCCCATTGCCAGCCCGCGATCGATATGCTCAATACCCGCTACCTCATAGAAAGTGGCCCCCATGGCGACACCGTCATCCGTAATGAAGGCGCTCCCGGACCCGCCTGGTTCGTCAGGGACATTGTGTTCGCCCCCAACGCCAAAGCCGTCATGGAAGGACTAACCACCTTGCCTGTCAAAGACACCGCTATCCTCTTCGCATCCGACAGCACAGCGCCTGGTCAGCTTGTATCTGACAGCCTACCGCGCCGACAGCCCGCCCGCGGTGCATCGGCCGGCACCATCCGCCTTACCCTCAACAACAACGACGAGATGGTCTACCAGTCCTACAGCGACCACAAAAGCTTCGCCGTATTCAGCGAGATCTATTACCCCCGCGGATGGAAAGCTTATATCGACGGCAAAGAAACCCCCATCTTCCGGACCAACTATGTACTGAGAGGGATATCCATTCCCGCAGGCCGGCACATCATCCGCTTCGTCTTCCATCCCCGCAGCTTCTACCTGGGCGGGATCGTCCAAAGCATAGCGGGTTTTCTGACCTTAGTGCTTATTTTATCAATGGTCTGTATAAAAGGATCGTTCCTGTGGAAAAAATTATCTAATCCAAAAACTACCTAATTTCGTAAGTTGCTCTTGTCATCCCTAACCGAAGAATTATGTCCCAAAAACGGCCCTCCGGGGAAATAAAGCCCGTTTTCCGGAAAGATGCCTTCGTCGGAGCTCCGGGCATTCGCTCCTCCTTGGTCGTGACCTTGCGGTCATATCTGATCTTTCGGACAACGGACCTTCGGCCCGTTCTGATTTAAAACTTTCTTCCTATGTGGTATGACAAATGGATTGTCCAAAACAAGCTCCCTGATCCGCTGCTGCGACAGGGCATCCGGCGGCTCCTGCGGCAACGCCTGATAGAAGAGGATAAAGGTGATCCCGAGGCGCAGCAGACCCATCTGTCACAGCTCATCGATCAGCTAAGATCTTCCCCCATTGCTCTATATTCCGGCGACGGACAGCGCCCTGAGCCTCCTGCCGCCTTTTATCGATATTGCCTGGGAAAATATCTCAAATTCTCCTGCGGATACTGGAAGCCGGATACCACCGACCTGGATACAGCCGAAAAAGATATGCTGGAGCTCACCTGCCAGCGGGCAGCCCTTAAGGACGGTCAGAAAGTGCTGGAGCTGGGTTGTGGCTGGGGATCGCTGTCTTTTTACATGGCGGAAAAATATCCTGCCGGTCAGTTCACCGCGGTCACCGGCTCACGAACACAAAAAGAGTACATCGAGGAACAGATCAGGACCAGAGGACTGCACAATCTGCGGGTGATCACAGCCGATATGAACCATTTCGGCGCCAGGGAGAATACCAGCCAGTCCCCGGGCAGGACAGGCGGCGTCGATGCCGGCACCTTCGATAGGGTAGTATCGGTGGAGATGTTCGAACACATGCGTAACTACCAGTTGCTCCTGAAAAAGATAGCCGCCTTTCTCCGGCCGGACGGCAAGCTCTTTGTACACCTGTTCACCCATCACAAATACGCCTATCTCTTCGAAGCAAGGGGCGAATCCGACTGGATGAACAGATACTTCTTTACAGGCGGCATCATGCCCAGCGATCATCTGCTTTTCTATTTCAACGACGATATGGTAATAGAAAAACACTGGCAGGTCAGTGGACGGCACTACGGCCGGACGGCCGAAGCCTGGCTGCAGAACATGGACCACCACCGTACAGATATCCTGCCCCTCTTCCGGCAGACTTATGGCGAGCAGGACACCTCCCAATGGTGGGCATGGTGGCGGCTGTTCTTTATGGCCTGTGCGGAATTATGGAATTACCGGGATGGCAGGGAGTGGATCGTCAGTCATTATTTATTCCACCCCGTACACAAATGAGTTTGACCCGACGCAAGTGAAGGCTCAGTCTTTCTCCTGGAATCTGCTGAAGAATACGAACGCAGCAATACAAAGCGCGCACCCGCAAACTCCGTTCAACCGCAACCCCTGGTCATGACCCGGATCCTTTCCAAAAATGGTCAGCCAGGCAAAGAGGGAGATACCCAATGTCTGCCCCAGCTTCACAAAGAAATATTTCACGGCAAAGAACATTCCCTCCCTGTTCTCGCCCGTCCGGGCGGCATCCCGCTGTGCAATCCCCGCAAGAATGGCATTGGGCAAGATCCCCAAGGACGCCAGCGGGAAGGCGGCAAGGATTACCAGCGCATAGATCTGGAAGGTTGGCGACAGGGGAAATCTCCCCAGGAAATAGATGGCGATAAACAGCCCGCCCAGCAGAACAAAGGAAAATAAGACGATCGGCTTCCTGCCCCAGCGACCGGCCAGCCAATTGATCAACGGATAAAATACCAGCGACACGACCACCATCACCCCGGTCAACATCCCGCTCATCGACTCGGGCAGCCGCAGCAGCACCTTGACAAAATACAGCAGGCCGCTGGAAATAATGCTCAATGCCATATACCAGGAGAAGTCCGATATAAGATAATACCTGAAATTCCGGTTGGCAAATGTCTTCCGGATAGCAGACCACAGGGGAAGACGCGAAGGCTTGCTGTCAGAGTACCTTCTTTCATCGATGGCCAGGACGGGTATGAACATGATCAGCGCCGCCAGCCCGCAAAGCCCTCCCACAGTCACCTGTATGGCCGTATCCCGGTCGGCGATAGGAAGGATATGCTGTACGCCATCCGCCAGGTTATTGATCACGCCCGATAAAATGATGCCCATGACAAAGCCGGCCTGTTGAAAAGAAGAGAGCTTCACCTTCTCTCCCGGCGTTTCCGTCATCTCCGGCAGCAGGGCATTATAGGGAATGATATAAGTAGTGGCGGAAACAAAAAAAAGTATCAGCGTCACCGTGAGCCACCAGGCATTGCTGATGCTCTCTCCCTTTACCAGCGGATGAAAAGTGAGAAAGCAAAATAGGGCGGCCGGCAATACCGCTACTCTCATAAAAGGGATCCGGCGTCCCTTCGGATGGCGGCTCTTGTCGCTCAGCGACGCGATAAAAGGATCGAAGAAGGCGTCCACCAGCCGGCCCGAAGCCGCTATCAGCGATAGGATATTCAGCGCGCCTAAGATAAGCAACTGTGGTACGAGGGGCGTCAGTTTGGCGTTGCTGGGCGGTAAATAAAAATAGGGCAGCATTACAATGATAGTATTCGTAAGAATGCTCCACCCCATCATGCCTGCCGCATAAGCCAGCTGCCTGATCAACGGTAATTTTTCCCTCGGCATACTGCAAGATGCAACTATTCCCTCATAAAAAAATACCTTTGTGCCGATGAAAGCCATTTTGATCACACGTACAGGTGGACCCGAAGTTTTGGAGATACAACAATTGCCTGCCCCGGTGCCAGCCCCGAATGAAGTATTGATAAGGGTTACCGCGGCAGGGCTCAATCGCAGTGATATTTATTCCCGCAGCTCATCCTCTTACGGAAGCAAGGACAAGCTGGCCATACCCGGCCTGGAAGTCTCCGGATATATAGAAGCCTGCGGCCCCCATGTTACCCGCTGGAAAAAAGGAGATGCTGTCTGCGCCCTGGTGACAGGCGGAGGATACGCGGAATATGTCACCGCCCCCGAAGGCCAGTGTCTTCCTGTTCCCAATGGGATCAGCATGGAAGAAGCCGCCGCCCTGCCCGAGACGGTCTTCACCGTCTGGCTGAATGTATTTCAGACAGGCAGACTGCAGCCGGGAGAGAGCCTGCTTGTACATGGAGGCAGCAGCGGTATCGGCGTCACCGCAATCCAGATGGCTACAGCCCTGGGCTCCCCTGTCTATGCGACGGCCGGCACCAACGATAAATGCCGCTGGTGCGAAACCCTGGGCGCGACCCGTTGTATCAACTACAAGCTGGCCGACTTCGAGGCGGAATTGAAAAATACAGGCATGGACGTGATACTGGATATGACGGGCGGGGACTTTACCGTCAAGAATATTCGATTGTTGAAAGAGGGCGGTAGAATGATATTCATCAATGCCATGCGCGGCAAGAGTGGGATGATCGACATCGGCGAGATCATGCGCAAGCGTCTCCTGCTGACGGGCAGCATGCTCAAACCAAGGGACGCCGCTTTCAAATCGGCCCTGGCCGGGGAGGTGAAGAAGCATGTCTGGCCGCTGGTGACGAAAGGTCTTATAAGACCCTTTATCTATAAAGTTTTCCCATTGAAAGAAGCCGCCGCCGCACAGGCGCTGATGGAGAGCAACGAGCACGTAGGCAAGATCATCTTAAAAGTCAACTGATCTTAAATTCCGGCTCGTGCTTCACCGGAAAATTCACGGAGCTGGCGATAAAACAGCGCTTATTCGCCTCATGATGCAGCTCCCGCGCACGCTCGATCCGGGCCGGGTTGGTAATGGCGATCACGGGACGCAATATCACCTCTTTAAAATACCCGCTGCCATCCTCCTTTTCCATCATGATGCCTTCCGCCCTGTCCTGGTAGTCGACGACGACAATATCATTGACGGAGCACAGGTGCAGGTACCACAGCATGTGACAGGATGACAACGAAGCCACCAGCAGTTCCTCCGGATTGTATCGTGCAGGATTACCACGGAACGAAGGGTCGGAAGAGGCCGGCAGATCCGGCTTGCCGGCAACGGAAAGAATATGATCCCTCCCATAAGCCCTGTAGCCGGAGGTTCCTTCCCCCTTATTGCCCGTCCAGGTGAGGATCGTGGTGTAATGATGTGTTTTTTCCATAGGATAAAGGTAGCTTTAGGGCATGAATAAATTGCTATGTCTGCTGGTATTGCTGTTACCTTTATCCCTCATGTCTCAGACGCCCGCCTTCACCGTCATCCCGCTGGGTGTAAAAGGCGGTCTCGATGAAAGCAATCTTTCCGCCTATATGGTGGCTCCTGAAGGAAGCAGCGATTATGTATGCCTGGATGCAGGCACCCTTTACAGCGGTATCCAGCGGGCGGTAGACGCAGGCATATTCCACCTTCCCGCCGGCAAGGTCCTGAGACAGGATATAAAGGGATATCTTATCTCCCACCCTCACCTGGACCACCTCGCAGGACTGATCATCAATTCCCCCGACGACACCGCCAAGACCATCTATGGGATGCCCTCTACCTTAAAAGTGCTGGAAGAAAAATATTTCACCTGGGCGGCCTGGGCCAATTTCGGCGACAAGGGAGAAGCCCCTGTGCTAAAAAAATATCACTATGCCGCCCTGGAGGCAGGTAAGGAAATTTCCCTGACAGGCACCACGATGACGGTCACCGCTTATCCCCTGAGCCATGGCGAACCTTATCAGAGCACGGCTTTTCTGGTACACAGCGGAGAGGCCTGTTTACTTTATCTGGGAGACACCGGCGCCGACACGATAGAACATGCGGGCAGGCTGGCGGCATTATGGCAGGTAGCAGGCCCTCTGATCAGGACGGGTAAATTGAAAGCCATCTTTATCGAGACCTCTTTTCCCAATTCACAACCCGAAAAGACACTCTTTGGACATCTTACTCCCCGCCTGCTGATGGAAGAACTGAACAGGCTGGCCCGTGTGGCGGGGACAAAAGCATTGAATGATTTCCCCATCGTCATCACCCACCGCAAACCCTCGGGTGATCAGGAATCTATTATAAAACAGGAGCTGGAGGCCAATAATCCGTTGCATGTAAAGCTTATTTTCCCCGATCAGGGAAAACGTTATTCCTTTTAGGGCCGCTCCCCTCTTCCTCATCCCGCGGGGTTTCCGTACCGCCAAAAGCGTTTGCCGACCCGTTGTGGGTTATAATTTCCTTCTTCGATGGATGATGCGGGAATCCGGGAAAGTCCTGGTCGATGCGCTCGTCATTGCTCTGCTGCACCTGCTCCTTTTTGCGGATGGGCCTGGTCTTCTTCTTCATAATGATGCATTTAATGCTGCGCATGCAAATCCTGCACCATTATCTGAAATCCACATACATGTCCTGAAAGTTCAGGATCATCTCCCCGAATTGGCCCATAAGGTCCTGACCCAGGTTGCCATAGAATTTCTCGTTCAGATTGGGAATCGGGTCCTTGTGCACGGACACCTGTTTTAATGTCGCCGTCTTGCTCCCCACCTTGATGGAAAAGTTCTCGATCGTATACACTTCTTTTTCGACAACGCCCCCCGCGCCGCCCAGCTTGATGGTAGAGGCCTTTCCCCGCCGCATGATATCCTCTTTATGCCGGCGGAAATAGTTGTCGAAGATGTCGGACGTCGAAGCGCCCGTGTCGAACTTAAAGCCCAGCGTATCTCCATCCACAATGGCTATTACCACGGGGTCGAGCCCATCCAGCGCCATGTTGTGGAGGTCGGAAGGATGAGGTTCGGCGGGTATGGTCATGGTCCCATTCCGATGAATATGTATCTCCCGCCACTGGGCTATCACGGGATAGCCGATGATAATGGGCAGGCTCAGATCGATGGGGGCGATATACAGCACTTCATCCGGCATCACCTGGAACACGACATTCTTCATCAGGATATTGTTGATACGAAGACTGTCCGCCACTCCCAGGCTGCACTTGAAAACCTGCCCGGTAATACCCGACCCCTCATCATAGGTAACATTCAGCATTCGTATGCCCAGCTTCTTTGCATACGTGGCCGAGATGCTGGATATGTTCGCCCGGGTATCGAATATGGCGAGATAATTGCTGTCACCGCTCTGCACCGGTATCTGCATCAAACCTACTTTATTCTTTGTCCAGGGGATGGTCTGATCCCCCCGGATCTGCGCCTCCTGCGGGGCCTCTTTGGACAGGGCATTCGTGATAATAGCCGTATTCTTTACATCCGCATAGGTGGCGCTGTCCATGGCATGCCGGTAATTCCCGATGATCCTGTTGTCAGCCTGGGCGGCCAGCTTGTATTGGTAGGTCTTGAAATAGTTATCCTCCGCCAGCAGCAGCAAACGGGCTACCATCGAGTCGGGCATATCATTTTTATAGTTATCCAGCAGCACGTTTATCGTATGCTCCGACCCGCCGTTCAGGTTAAAGACATTATCTAAACAGGCATTGAAATACAGGTCTTTCACACGATCGATATTTATTTTCCTGTTTTGCTGCATTTTGTCCCTCAATCTGAAATATTCTTTCTGATCCAGCAGCGACTGATACTCCTTTTCCAGCGCAGGGGCGGAAGGATTACGGCAGCCAAAACAAAAAAGCAGCAAAAACAGCGAATACGATTTTTTCATAATATGACGCCGGAGTTAAAATTTAATAAGCATAGGTGAAATTACGGGCAACTTTGGCATTAAATTAGTCGTTTTTTAGCGGAGACTAAACCACCTGGGGCCCGAAACTGTTAAAGTTCAAACATCGTGATCATGTCAGAGAGAAAAATAACTTCCACCAACTATCGTAATCAGGCCTATCTCGAGGAAAAATGCTCCCTCAATGAGCTGCTCGACCTTGTCAGCAAAAGATGGTTCACTGACGTATTATTTTGTATCGAGGAAGGCAACAATCGCTTCAAGCTGATCAAGGACGATCTGAAATATATCAGCGATACTATTTTGTCCGACAGATTAAAGCTTCTCGAAAAATACGGATTGATCACAAGGACTGACTACGATGAGATACCTCCCAAAGTTGAATATGCCCTTACGGACAAAGGGACCGAGCTCTCGGGATTGCTGGACCTGATGTGCCAGTTCAGCGAGACCATCATCCCTATACCCTCAAAAACACTTTCTTCTTATACAGAAAATACAGCAACGCCCATTTGACGGCCAGAAAGCAGAACACCCACGTAAAAGCATTCCACGGCTCGCCCACCAGCTGGTTGAACCACATAAAAAATCCATCCGTGGCATATTTCCAGTTGATAAACCTGCTGGACATATAGATAAGAATGGAATTCATGCCTATCACTTTAAAGAAGAAGGCCCATTTTCTGTGTCCCAGCACATCGATGATGTAATAGAACAGGGAAAGGAACAGCAGGCTAAGACCGCCCACCAACATGACAAAGCTGCTGGTCCAAAGATTCTTGTTGATGGGGAATACCATGTTCCATAACAGAGATATAGCTACGCAGATGATCCCGGCGATGGCCATACGCATTGCTTTGGTCGTGGGCGCCAATGGACTGTTCCGCAGCAGCTGTCCCGTAAGTATCCCCATCAGTCCGGTGCCGATGGCAGGAATGGTGGACACCAGGCCTTCAGGGTCATGGATGCCCAGGTAGAGATGACCGGGTATGATGCTTCTGTCGATGTAGCTGGCGAAATTCCCTTCCATTGTAAGGTCGCCCATCGGATGCCCGGGCGCTGAATTGAACATAAGCAGCAGCCAGTACCCCACCAGCAATCCTACGAACCAGATCATCTGGCCCTTTTGCTTCGTATACAGGTAAATGATATTGGCAAACATATATGCCAGGCCGATACGTCCCAGCACGCTGGGGAATCGCACTTCCGACAAGGGATGTATCTTTAATCCGTTGTTGTAAATGATCCCGAGTATCACCAGGGTCAGTCCCCTGCGGATCACCCGCCATAGCAGCTTTTGACGCTGCACCCCCTTCTCCAGGTCCCTGCCTACCGAATAAGGCGTCGCAACGCCGGCAATAAAAAGAAAGAGGGGAAAGATCAGATCATAGAAATGAAATCCATTCCACTTGGGATGATCGAACTGCTCCGACAGCGCGCCCCAAAAGGGACTGCCTGTGATCTTAGCCAGCGAGTGGAAGATCTCTTCTCCGCCAATGATCCAGAACATGTCCAGACCACGCAGCGCATCGAGGGAATAAAGTCGTTGAGAGGGGGTTGCAATAGTTGTTGTTGGTTGAGCCATAACAGGATGAATAAAATTAACTGGACACGCCGTCCCATCCTGTGAATATACAGATTTTAACATCCTTTTTACATAATTCTATCTGCTGTTGAACGAATACCCGTGTTTGTAGAAAAAAAAGGCCATCCAGCAAGGGTTTGAGCCCCCTCCCGGGCAGTGGCAGGGTTATTGAGCCTGCTACTATGATCTGATTTACTCACTAAATTGAAAGTTATGAAGAAGATCATTATTGGCCTTTGTTTATTGTCGGCAACGACGTTTACTTACGCCAACGCGCCTTCGGCCCGTATAACACCGGAAAGAAAAGTGCCGCTGCATGTAGTGGAAAGCTTCCATAAGAATTATCCGGACGCTACTGCGGTACACTGGACATATACGAGTGGAAGATGGAACGCCAGCTTCCACAAAATGGATGGTAACAGGGATATGAATGCATGTTATAATTCCAAAGGACATCACATCGACTCGAGATATGCTTTAGCTCGGACAGCGGTGCCTAATAAAGTCGTCGAACAGGTAGACGTAAGATATCCTGGCCGGTACGAACATCATTATACAAAGATTGAAAGACCGATGAAACGCGATCTGTACAGGGTCCGCGTGAAACAGCAGGGTGTTTATAAGACCCTCTATATGGACAGTCATGGCCACGAGAGGGATTATGCAAGCCGATAACTTACGCACCTTATGCTATGAAGGTCCCCGGCATGTCCGGGGATTTTTTTTGAAAGTCCTTGGAAGTTTCGAAGTTTTTATGGAATTTAGTGTATTACTTAACTAGTACACTAAGAATCATCCATGATCAACATCCAGGACCTGAGCTTTTCCTACAAACGCAAACCCGTCTTTAAAGGATTGGACCTCAATCTACAAGCCGGCCATATCTACGGATTGTTAGGCAGGAATGGCACAGGCAAGTCCACCCTGCTACGCAATATTGCGGGCTTCCTTTTCCCTCAATCCGGCCGGATAGACGCGCTGGGTTTCGAGCCTCGCCGGCGGCAGCCGGCCTTTCTGCAGCAGGTATTTCTTCTTCCGGAAGAGTTTTACCTGCCTCCCATCTCCATCGCCCGCTGGGTGGAGCACGCGGCCAGGTTCTATTCCCTTTTCAATATGGACCAGTTCTATAAATACGCTGCGGGGTTCGACATCCCCATGCAGGGAGGCATGCAGGAAATGAGCTATGGTCAGCAGAAAAAGCTGCTCATCAGCTTTGCCCTTGCCGTCAACTCTCCCGTCCTGTTAATGGATGAACCTACCAACGGTCTGGATATCCTCAGCAAAAGCCAGTTCCGTAAGATCATCGCAGGCGCTGTGGACGAGAAGAAATGCATCCTCATCAGTACCCACCAGGTCAAGGACCTGGAAAATCTCATCGATCGTATCCTCGTCATCGAAGAAGGCAGGATTCTTTTCGACCAGGGCATGGACTCCATTGCACGGCGGCTGAGCTTCACGCTGTCGTTCGATCCGGAAGAGACAGTCAGGGCGTTTTACAGCGAGACCTCTTTAAAAGGCAATGCGCTTGTGCTGCCCAATACGGAAGGAGAAGACAGCAGGCCGGACCTGGAAATGCTTTACAAAGCCATCATTCTGTCAGGAGAAAAGATAAACAGGCATTTTCAGGAACCGCTGGAAGCGGTTCGTCCATAACCGAGCCTTTGGCGAAGGTTACGACCGAGGTAACCGAGGCGGGTCCAACAGTGTTGGAACCAACGAAGGTTATGAGCGTAGCTCCGTGTCGAAGCAGGCCCGACCAAAGGCCTACAAACATTAAACTCGAAATCATGAATCAAACCTTCTATTTCCCCAGATGGCAGATGCTGGTAGCCAGTCACTGGGCGGAACACCGTAAACGTTATTTGCTGGCCCTGCTGGCCGTGGGAGGATTGCTGGCAGGCTGGTACGGCTTTCTGCTGATGCTCGATCATTTCGGCCCGCTGAATCTCTTCATACAGTACGCCACTTATTACTGCGGGCTTTTTCTGGTGGGATGCTTTTATGCCAGCACCTTCTTCTCCGAGCTGGGCAGCAAGTCGCGCGCTACACAATATCTGTCCGTACCCGCCAGTCACCTGGAAAAACTATTGTGTGGCATCCTCTTTGGCGTGGTGCTTTTCTTCGTAGCCTTTACCATTGTTTTCTATATGGTGGATATACCCATGGTCTCTCTGGCCAACCGCATCATCGCGGGTGAGCAGCAGCACTGGCCCAACACTTTCCAGCCGATTGGCAGCGTGGGCGTGCTCAATATCTGGAACACGGGGTGGGCGCCTATCATCGACAGAAAATATCATTTCTTTTTGTGCGGCTACTTTGCCATCCAGTCCGCGTTCCTGCTGGGCTCTGTCTATTTTACCCGCTGGAGCTTTATCAAGACGGTGGTGTCGCTGCTGGTGTTCTGGGTAGCATTTATTTTATACGCTCAAAAGGGAATTGCCGAGCATCTCCCCAATGGCTGGCGTCCCTACGATCTTCTACGCTGGACAAATAATACGGAGAATATAGCAGTCGCCAGCGTAGTCACCTTGCCGGACACAGTGGAAAGGATATTGATCTTTTTGATGCAATGCAGCCTGCCCCCTATACTTTGGATCATCACGTATTTCCGTCTGAAAGAAAAAGAAGTGTAAGCCATCATGCAATTCAGAGAATCACAAAGCATATACCTACAGATCGCGGACTATGTCTGCGAGAAAGTCCTGTTGAAGGAATGGGTAGAGGGTGAACGCATCCCTTCGGTGAGGGAGCTGGCCGTCCAGCTGGAAGTAAATCCCAACACGGTCATGCGTACCTATGAATTCCTCCAGCAGCAGGGGATCATCTACAACCAGCGGGGCATTGGTTTCTTTACCTCGGCCGACGCCATTCAGCGGGCAGTGGATTACCGTAAACAGGTATTCATCGAAAAAGAGCTGCCCCAGGTATTCCGCAGCCTCTATTTACTGGGCATGGACCCCGAAGCGCTGCGACCCGGATACGAACAATATCGAAAACAGTTTTTTTCATAGCCATAGCACCCAGCCAGGTGCACAACATTGTTAATATGAAGACCAGCGATAAACTATTACTGACATTGGCCCTGCTGATACTGGGCGTTTTCGGGGCCATCAATCTTACGCTCTATGCGCGGATGAAGGCGGGACATCTCAAAAGTATGGACTCTCGGGGCGGTTGGGTGCGCACTTATCAAGGCAGGGCTCCTTCGAAGATCACCATAAAAGGCAATATCAATGTCACGTTAATACCGTCGGACAGCTTTAGCGTAGAAGTACAGGAAGAGGCCGCCGGCAAGATCCGTTCCCAACTGTCGGGAGATTCCATGATCGTCAGCAGCGAGGATACGCTGCCCCTCAATCCGCATACTTTTTATCAAAACTACAACGACCGCCCCTGGGTGTCGATAGACATCCCTTCCAGCGTGAGCCTTATCCGCCTGGAAGGACAGCTGGCATTATTCCGCGGCGCCCGCAAACCAGGGAAAGTGCGCTTCGATATTCAGGCCATCACCAGCCAGATCTGGCTGGGCGAAACCTATGGCATGGAGGGCGCTTACTATCCTACTTACTACTTTGATTCCGTACACATAAAAGAGATAAACAGCGACCTGATCATACATCAGAATGCAGAGATCAACCAGCTTTCCGCCGACCTCGACGACCATTCGGAGCTCAATGATATGAAGGGAACGCTTGGCGCTCTTCATCTCCAATATGGGCCGCAGTCGAAGATCAACCTCAAAGGCGCTACCCTTGATAAACTAAAAGTGCGGGAACTGGTCCCACCGGAAAAATAGCCATGTAACTCAATTCACCATAACAAATTTATTATGCAACTAGTCATTCGGGGTCTCTCCAAGACCTACAAGGGCGGCGTACGCGCTCTAAAGGACGTCAATCTGACACTGGCCAACGGTATGTTCGGTCTCCTCGGCCCCAACGGCGCCGGTAAATCCTCTCTCATGCGCACCATCGCCACCCTGCAGGAGGCCGATGAAGGCACTATCTTCCTCGATGGCCTGGACGTCCTCCATAAAAAGACGGAGGTCCGTAAATTACTGGGCTATCTTCCCCAGGAGTTTGGCGTATACCCACGCATCTCCGCCGAACAGATGCTGGACCATGTGGCCCGTCTGAAAGGCGTACAGCAGGCCGGTGAAAGAAAAGAGCTGGTAGGCGAGCTGCTCAACAATGTCAACCTGTACAAGGACAGAAAGAAGAAATTAGGCACTTTCTCCGGCGGCATGAAACAACGCTGGGGCATCGCACAGGCCCTCATCGGCCAGCCAAAGCTGATCATCGTGGATGAACCCACGGCCGGCCTGGACCCTGCCGAGCGCAATCGGTTCTATAACCTCCTAAGCCATCTGGGAGAAAACACCATCGTCATCCTCTCGACCCACATCGTGGAGGACGTCAGCACACTCTGCTCCCGCTTTGCTATCATCTGCCAGGGGGAGGTTTTGTACAGCGGCCAGCCCGAACAGGCCATGGAAGAAATGAAAGGCCGCGTATATAGTAAGATGATCCCAAAAGAGGATATTAGCCAATATCAGTCCAGTTACCCTATCCTTTCCACCCAGCTAAAAGCGGGCGAACTCTATATCCGCGTATTATCTGATAACCATCCTTCGGATGGATTTAGCTCCGCCGAGCCCAACCTGGAGGACGTCTATTTCAGCCATATCTCCCAAAAAATGGACGTCAATACATTATAATCTTCCCATAAATCTTTCCCATGTTCCTGCAAATATTTCTCTTCGAAATAAAATACCGCCTCCGCCGACCCGCCTTTTATTTATTTTGCGCCTTCGGCCTGATCTTCGCCCTATTGAACTTCGCCAATGGCGCCGTTCCTGTCATCGAGAAAGAATTTGTCAATGCCCCCGCGGTATTGGCCATTTTTTCCGCAGCCGCCAGCATCTTCCTCATGCTGGTAAGCTCATCCATCATGGGCGTTCCCCTCTACCGCGACATCGAACACAACACAAAGGAATACTATCTCTCCTACCCCATCACCAAGGCAGGTTACTTTTGGGGCAGATGGCTGGGTTCCTTTCTCTTCGTCGTGCTGATCAGCATCGGCGTGCTACTGGGCGCCTGGCTGGGTACCCGGATAGGCCCTGCATTCGGTCTGAGCTCCGCTGAAAGCTATGGGCCCAATCATTTTTATTACTATCTCTATCCTTTCCTTACCCTGATATTACCCAATATGTTCTTTACCTCCGCCCTCTTCTTCGGACTGGTGGCTGTCTTCAAAAACGTAAAGGTCATCTACAGCAGCGGACTCTTTCTCTTCCTTGGTTATATCATCGCCAACTTCTTTCTCAGCAATATCAATAACCCAAAGGTGATCTATCTCACCGACCCCTTCCTGATGAACGGTCTTCGTGCCGCCACTGCCGGTGTATCAGCCCGGCAACTGAATGGCTCCGTCATACATATGGAGGGACTGTTGCTTACCAATCGGATCATATGGATCTCTGTCGGTGCAGTCATACTGCTGCTGACCTACCTGCGTTTCAGCTTTGAACGGTTTTTCTCCGGCAGCCACGGACGACGCACCATCGCCCCTGAAAATCCACCCGCTGTCAAACGCAACGGCATGCGGGCTACTTTCCGGAAGGTCCGGATCAGCCTGGAAGGATCCTATTATCGCAAAACCTGGCTCAGCCTCACGCGCATCGAGCTGCTCAATATCATCCGGGATAATTATTTCTGGATCATTCTCTCCGGCGGCCTTATTTTTCTTTCCTTCGTATTCTATCATGGACCCGGCGGTTACAAGGTCTGGGACTATCCCCGCACGGCCTTCTTCATGAACGTGTACGGAAATGTCTTTAGTTATTTTGTTTTTTTTATCATCATCTTCTATACAGGCGAGACGGTACACCGGGAGAGAGTCACCCGCTACTCCTATATCAACGACGCCCTGCCGCCGCCCACCTGGGTATTGAACCTTTCCAAACTTACCAGCCTCTTCTGCCTGGCCGCCTTTCTGGCTGTAGTTCCCGTACTGCTAGGCGTTGGAGTACAGATAGTAAAAGGCTATCATCAATTCAACTTTTCTCTTTACGGTACGGCATTCTTCACCTACCTCCTGCCCCAGATGCTGGAAATGGTCCTCTTCTCCTATGCCATACACCTGCTGGTGAACAATAAGTTTGCCGCTCATGCTGCGGGGATCACGGTCTGGGTAGTGATGGTGCTCCTGTCGCAGTTCCATTATTTCGAGTACAACCTCCTCCTCTTCGGGCATACACCCATGGAAATGTTCAGCGACATGGATGGCATCGGACATATGTTGAAGCCTGTGCTCTGGTTCCAAAGCTACTGGCTGATCGCCGGTGCGCTGATGATCGTCCTGGGTTCTACCCTCTACACGAGAGGTCTTAGCGCTTCGCTTAAAGAAAAAAGACAGCTGGCCCTGGAAAGATTCCACGGCCCCAGCCGCTGGGGTGCTATCCTCCTTTTCATTGTGTTGCTCGCCACGGGTAGCTATATCTACTATAATGTCAGCTACCGGAACGAATACCTCACCGAATCCGAGCATTATCAAAGATCCGCCGCCGAAGAACGGCAGCTCAAACGATATGCTGATCTTCCGGTTCCCAGGATGATCCGTATCCGGATGGCGGCGGATCTCTTTCCATCCGAACAAAAGGCCATATCCCATGCCTGGCTCACCATCGCCAACAACGGCAACAAGCTCATCGACACCCTGCTGTTCGACGGCGACAACCTCACCTCGTATGATTTTCGCTACAACGGACAGCTCTTGTCCTATACCAATCCCCTTTCTTTCCCGCGTGGAAAATTCGACCTCTTCCGGCCCAGCCCCGAGCCTTCCGACTATAGGTTGTATATTCTGCCGGCGCCCCTCAAACCCGGTGATACGGCACAGGTCGAGATCGTCAGTGAAAAATCCAATGAAGGATTCCAGAATAATCTCTATGCGGTGAACATGCTGCGCAACGGCTTCGTGTTCAATGGAGGCCTGCCCGGACTGGGATATGACGAAGGAGAAGAGATTGGAAACAACGACACCCGCAAAAAATACGGCTTGCCGGTAAAGCATGAGAAGGACATCCCGCACGACGACTCCGCGGCCAGATGCACGCTCCAGACAGGGGGTAACGCCGGCCCCATCGACGTGGACATCACTATCAGCACCAATGCGGATCAATGGATCGTGGCGCCGGGCACCCTGGAAAAAGAATGGATTACGGGGGACCGTCATTATTTTCATTACGTGCAGGACCATCCGAAAATATATCCGCCCTTTGCCATGGCTTCCGCCCGCTACACCATCTGCCGGGATACCGTCACTTTGCAGGATGGTCGCCGGGTAGAACTGGCTATTTTCTATGATCCAAAGAACGGCGCCAACATCCCCCGCTTCATGGCAGCCCTCAGGGACGGCATACAGTCCTGCTCCCAACGCTATGGTCCCTACCCCTTCCAGCAGATGCGGCTGGCGGAGATCTCCGTATTCGGCCCCGCGATGCGCGGCTTCTCCCAGACGATATTCAACTCGGAGAGAGCCAGCTGGAATAACGATATGCGCGAACCGGGCATCCCGGATCATATCTACTATCTGACCAGCGCCGCTGTGGCCGAACAATGGTGGGGAGGAATGGTGGCGCCCAACCAAACGGTAGGCGCACGGATCATCTCTGACGGCCTGCCTAAATACACAGCCCTGATGCTGACAAAACATAAATATGGGGACAAAGGCCTGAATGATGAGATAGAAAGATGGAGAAATGACTATAGCTGGGGCCGAAGGACCAACTGGCAGCCGGAACAGGATCTGCTGCATGCCAATCGGTGGTTCCAGTACAGCGCCAAGCCCGCCCTTGTCCTCTACGGATTACAGGGTCTCATGGGGGAAGACAGCCTGGACGCCGCCCTCCGGAGCTTTAAAGAGGAGTTCGCATTTCGGAAAAATGGTTTTTATGCCGGCACGGAAGACCTGTATCGCGCCCTCGACAACCATGTGCCCGACAGCCTGCGCTACTTCCTGGAGGACAGTTGGAAAAAGGTCTGTCTTTACGACAATAAGATCCTATCCGCCACCAGTACCTCCCTCGGCGGGGATCAATATAAGATCACGGTCAGGCTGGATATCCGTAAGGTCTATTATGACAGCACGGGCAAGGAACAGCCTGCAATGGACATGAACGATTATATCGATATAGGGGTCGAGGGACGGGGCGCAACGTCGCTGTACCTCCATCGCTATAAGCTTGGCGCCGGGACCCAAACCCTGGAGATTACGGTAAAAGGGAAACCTGTGTCCATCCAGATCGACCCGCATGGGTACCTTCTCAGCTTAGCCCAGTCTCCCCGGCGCGAACTTTAGTTCGCGTCGGGAATAAATACGAAATTTCGTACTTCCCAGGCCGGCCGCCGGCCAATCGGTTAAAAAAATTTTGGTAGTTTCCCAAACAGTCGTACATTTGCTAACACCGTTAGGTTAAATATCGGTGCTAGACAATGGGAATCGTAGATCGCAAACAAAGGCAAAAAGAGGAGGTGAGGTCCAGTATCCTGGACACCGCCTGGGACCTGGTAGTCACCGAAGGGTGGCAATCTTTTTCCATCCGCAAGATTGCCGACGCCATCGAATACAGCGTTCCTGTTATCTATAGTCATTTTGAAAATAAGGACGCTATCTTGTTGGAATTCAACAGAAAAGGTTTCCAACTTCTCGCCGAGGCACTGGCTGCCGCCAAGGCTGGACACACTGATCCGGCCGACCAGCTCCGGGCCATGGGAAGGGCTTACTGGAACTTTGCCTTCGCCAACAAGGAATATTATCAATTGATGTTTGGTCTAGGCATCCCGACCTGCGAGACGGTCATGAAGATCCCTGCCATGCAGCAGTTCAACGAGGTCATCATCGGCAGCATCGTTGGCATGGTGCCTCAGGGTCAACAGCCGTCCTTCGATCCCTTTCTGAAATACCAGTCCTTCTGGTCCATGCTCCACGGACTTGTATCCATCAACATGTCGTCTTTGAACGGGGAGGCCAATAGTCATCGTGAAGGACTGCCTCTCAAGGTATTGGAAGATGTTCTTTGCAGTTTTATCAGAGGTATTCAGGCCGCCGAATATCCGGCTGCCGGTACGGACAAAACCTAAAATTTTTTTGACCGAATGGCTAACACTGTTATAATTAATACGGCCGATATATTTAATAATATGATTAAACAATTTAAATCACCCAATATGAGCTTTTTAGAATCTTTGAACTGGCGCTATGCCGCCAAGCGTATGAACGGAAAAAAAGTTCCACAAAATAAAGTAGACGTCATTTTGGAAGCCGCCCGCCTGGCCCCTACCTCCAGCGGTTTGCAACCCTTCACCATCCTTTCCATCACCGATCCGGCCCTGCTGGAAAAGATCAAACCCATCGCCAACAATCAGCCGCAGATCACGGAGGCATCCCACCTGCTGGTCTTCGCCGCATGGGATAGTATCACCCCCGAAAGGATCGATGAAGTGTTCGAGCAGGTGACAAAGGAAAGGAATCTGCCCGTCAATGGACTCGATAATTACCGCAACTATCTGAAAAGCAAGTTCGGATCCATGTCAACGGAAGAACAATTTGAATCTGCCGCCCGCCAATCCTACGTTGCCTTTGGGATCGCCATCGCCGCTGCCGCCACTGAGGAAGTGGACGCCACTCCCATGGAAGGTTTTCGTAACGCCGAGCTGGACGAGTTCCTTGGCCTGAAAGAAAAAGGACTTCGCAGCGTGACCCTTCTGCCGCTGGGCTACAGGGATGAAGAAAATGACTGGCTTCTCAAACAAAAGAAAGTACGCAGGGCGAAGAGCGACCTGATCATAGAATTAAATTAACATATCGATGTTTAAACATTAACAAGCGGTATTTGTATTCCCACGTTCATAACAACATAGCTGATAACATAACCAAAAAACAAAAACAATGAAATCGACAATCATCACAGCAGCATTTATTACTCTTTTTTCAACCGCGGGCTTCTCTCAGACATGGAACTGGGATAAAGCGCACTCACAGCTCAACTTTGGCATCAACCATCTGGGCATCTCGGAGATTGACGGTTCCTTTGGCAGCGTCACCGCTAAGATCACCTCTTCCAAGGACGATCTCACCGACGCCGTAGTCGACCTCTCCGCAGACATCGCCAGCATCAGCACCGGCAACGATCAGCGCAACAACCACCTGAAAAGCGCCGACTTCTTCGATGCCGCCAAATACCCTACCCTCACCTTTAAAAGCACCAGCTTTAAAAAGACAGGCGATAAGACCTATGATGTTACAGGCGACCTCACCCTGCATGGCGTTACCAAAACAGTAGTGCTGAATGCAACCCTCAACGGTACGACCACCAGTCCCATGAATAAAAAGACCGTCGCCGGCTTCAAGGTCACCGGTACGATCAAACGCAGTGATTTCGGTATTGCTACAGGCTTCCCCGCCGGCGCCCTCAGCGACGAAGTGGCCCTGAACGCCAACGCCGAATTCGTAAAAGACTAACTCATTTCACCCCTATCCGCCTCCGGCGGATAGGGTAAATCATAAATTTATGAACAAGTATATTTATCCCGCCGTTGCAGCCCTGATATTGCTGGGCTCGGCATTTACCTTTGTCGCCACCAGCTGGCGGATAGCCGACGGATATTCCATCGGATTCTCCAGCAACGACGCAGGCGGAGTATTCAAAACAGTCAAAGGAACGATTGTTTTCGACGACCAAAATCCCGCCGCCTCCAAATTTGACGTGACCATCGACGCCGCCTCCATCAACACAGGCAACGGCCTCCAAAACAAACACGCCAAGAGCGACGAGTGGTTCGATGTTGCCAAATATCCCCAGATCCGCTACACATCGACCAGGATCATCAAAGCAGGCAGCGGCTACCAGGTCACGGGCGATCTGGAGATACATGGCGTAAAAAAACCTGCCACCATTCCTTTTAGCTTCCAAAAGACAGCAAAAGGGGCCGTATTCACCGGCAGCTTCACTATCAATCGCAGCGACTTCCACGTAGGCAAGCCCGGTGGTGATGTGGCCGAACAAATAAAAATAGACATTTCCGTTCCCGTCACTAAACAATAACCTTTCAACTCAACATCCACATGTTCAGAAAAGCACTTACGCTCGGCATCGTCTCCGGCGTCCTTGCGGGAATCGCCGGGCTTATTTACGCACACTTGTATTATTCGATCAACGAGGCGGATTTTTCCAAAGTAGCCCCCTCCATCCGTATCATCGCGTCCAGCCTGGCGGGCGGGGTCCTGGCCGCCGTCGGTTTCACCCTTCTTAACAAATGGTTAAAGAGCAATGGAGAAATAGTGTTCAACCTCCTGTTCTCTATCATCAGCTTCGCCAGTCTGCTGATGCCGATTGCTTATAAGCTGCCTACCTCACTGGAAACACCCGAACTCTTTCCGGGCATGGTTATCCCCATGCACTTCTTCCCCGCCCTGGCCTGGTTTACGCTAAAGCCTTTATTCATACGGCATTCACGACCTGTTGCCTGAGGCAACAGGTCAAGCGAACAAGTGGCACGAAATTTTATGCTACTTTTATAGTATAGCATAATTTCAATATGAATAAAAAGGTGCTGATATTGGACGATGATATGGACATATTGCAAATATGTACCATCGTACTAAAAAAGAAAGGATTCGACGTCTTTACACTCAATAACTCCAGCCAGATCGTGGAGCGCGTCAGGACCTGCCAGCCCGATGTTATCCTCATGGACAACTGGATCCCCGGACCCGGCGGCATAGAAGCAACCAAAGAATTGAAAAATACCCCCGACCTCCAGGGCATCCCTGTTATTTTCTTCAGCGCCAACAGCAATGTCACCCAGCTGGCCCGCGAGGCAAATGCGGATTATTTCCTGCAAAAACCCTTCGATATCACGGAACTGGAAGCCATCGTCCAGGTTGCCCTGGGCCAGGCCGTACCACAGGCCTGATCCCCGGCCCAAACCGCCGTTCCTCGTCCTACTTCGCTGCTTATCACGAATTTTATTCGGCGGGGAAAATATTTTACCGAAGATAATTCTAAAAACATTAAGTTTGAGGAATGATGTGGCCCTTGCTGAACTTTACCACATTATCTAATAAAACTTAATTGCTACAATGTCCACTACCGTTATGGCTGCTCCCCTTGCAGCCGTCAAAAGCCGTCGCATCGAGTCCATCGACCTCCTGCGGGGCACTATCATGATCATCATGGCGCTGGACCATGTCCGTGATTACTTCCACGCCTATTCGTACATCTACGACCCCACTGATCTCCAGCACACTACGGCACCCATCTTCCTCACCCGGTGGATCACCCACTTCTGCGCGCCAGTGTTTATGCTGCTGGCCGGTGTTTCCGCCTGCCTCTATGGTTTGAAAAATGGCAGGAAAGCCCTCTCCTTCTTCCTCTTTACAAGAGGCCTCTGGCTGGTGATCGTCGAGCTTTTTATCGTCACCCTCGAATGGACCTTCAATCCGCATTACCCTGCATTTATCCTGCAGGTGATCTGGGCCTTCGGCATCAGCATGATGATCCTCTCGCTGCTGATCCATCTGCCGCGTCCTGTTCTCCTGCTCCTGGGAATAGTTCTCATAGCCGCCCACAACACCCTCGATACGGTGCATGTCAATGGCAACACAGCCCCGGCCTTCATATGGTCGGTGCTCCATCAACCTAATTTCGCAGGCTTCCACTTCGGCGCCTTCAATCCCATCGTAGGCTACCCCGTCCTCCCGTGGATAGGCATTATGACCCTGGGCTACTGCCTGGGAAGCCTGTACGCATCGGACATAGCCCCGAATCACCGGAAAAAAACGCTCCGCCAGCTGGGCACCGGCGCCATCCTTCTCTTTATCTTCCTTCGCTGGACGAATATGTACGGCGATGCCTCTCTCTGGTCGACACAAAAGAATTTTCTTTTTACCCTTTTTTCTTTCGTAAATACGACTAAATACCCACCCTCTCTTTTATACGCGCTCATGACCCTCGGACCGGCCCTGCTGTTTCTGGCTTATGCAGAGAAGCCGCTGAATAAATTCACCAGCAAGCTGACGGTTTTCGGCAGGGTGCCCATGTTCTATTACCTGCTCCATATCCCGCTGATCCATGGAATAGCCATCTTAGCCGTCATGCTGTCCCATCACCCTGCTGCCGATATGGTAAACCTCAGCACATGGGTAACAGCCAACGCACAGCTGAAAGGCTATGGGTTCTCTCTTTGGGTAGTGTATCTGATATGGATAGCAGTAACATTGCTCCTCTATCCCCTCTGTCTCCGTTTCTCCGAATACAAACGGGCACACCAGGCGGACAAAAAATGGCTGAGCTATTTTTAAAAAGCGCCGGCTAAAGGCAATCATGGCGTCGTCGGATAATGCTGGTTTCCATTCCCATTGAATTGGAAGGCGCCGATGTCCGCACCGGGAGGCGTTATTTCCGTAGCCCCATACACCGGGTCGACAGGCACCACCGCCAGCGGCATCAGCCCCGTAAACCCTTTCCCAATGGCGGGACTGCCGGCCTGCAGCCTGAAGTCGAATTTATTGACGGCCTGGATACCGCTGAGCGGTATGCCCCCGGTGACAGGCAGCGGGAAATTATAAAACAGCGGGTTGTTTTTTTGGACTACGGGCGATCCGTCATACGTGTCCCCAGGTTGATAGCTTTCCGGCAGAAAAGTCGTATAATCCGGTATGTCTGTCTTTTGCGGCCGCGTCCATCCACCCGAGAGCCCTGCATTCGTAGGATAGATCTGGTTGGCCACGGACAGCGAATCCGCATATTCATAATTGTTGCCATAACGGATATTGGCCGTATCGGCCGCCGGATTGTTCACAATACGCAACCCAAACTTACAATTCACCATCAGGTTGTTATAAGCCATCCCCCTGGCGCCTTCCTCATAATTGATATTGGCGCCCCGGCCACTCTGCACCTGGCGGTATCCACACGCAACAAAGGTATTGTTCCACATATTGATATTCGTCTGCGGAGCGCCTACGGGCTGCCCTTTGTTGGACGCCTTTTGTCCATTGGTAGCCATGCCAACAAAAAGATTGTAGGCCATATCGCCTACGGTACCGCCCTTGCAATTGAGACAGTCGCCACCATGAATACCACCTTTTTCGAACGTATTCCGCATAAAACAGATCTTCCCGTTGGATATGCGGATAGGGTCATCTACACCGCCATACAGCCAGCTGTCCTCCATCACAAAGATCCCCGATGGGTTCTGGAATAAGATGGAGTAGGCCGTGCCTGATTTCTGGTTCACGAACGTACCCTGTGAAATGGAAAGAGCGCTCCCTCCAAACTCCACGTGCGTCCATTTCAAAATCAGCATAGGACAGGTGCTGGCGCAATAGATCCCTGCCCATCCGCCGACAAACGCAGGGTCTTTCGTGGGGTCCTGGTTGGGCTGGTCATTCTTCAATGCCGCAAGGCTATCCACGGTGATCCATACAGGCGCGGTCTTGCTGCCGGTGCTGACAAAAACGCCCTGTACAAAAATGCCTGCCTTGTTCTTTACATTGACATGCACGCCGGCCTGTATCTGCAACGTGTCCGATGGGTTGACGACCACATCGCTGTCGATGGTATATGTCTTGCCGGTGAGCATCGTACCCTTGATAGCGCCATGCAGCGGGGCCGCATCGCTGATAGGCTGCGCCACCTGTACCACGGGTTCTGCCAGCGACAGCTTCTCTTCCCATTTTTTACAGCCCGCCAACGTAATCAGTACTATTAAAGGAAAAAATATCTTGTATTTCATGTTATATCTTTTATCGTTTGATTGTAAAGTGTGGTGCCTTAGAATTTATACCGTATGCCTCCCAGCAGGTTGAGTCCATAGACATCTTTCCCCACCACGGTCTTGTCTTTATAGGTCTGATCCGGGAAGGACTTCGTCGCATCGGGCGATTGATAAATGACCGTAGTGCTCCGGGCATTGGTCAGGTTGTTCAGCTTGCCGTAGAAATAAAAACGGCGGAAGAATCGCTTCTCGAATGAAAAGTCCAGCACACCCTGCCCCAGCTGCCAGTAATCCAGTCCATAATAGGGGGACACCTGGGATATCCTTTTACCCGTATAGACAAAGGCCAGCTGCAGGTCCAGCCCCCAAACAGAGTTCTTATACAGCGCGGCCACATTCCCGATATGATCGGCCTGTCCCTGCAAGGGTCTTGACTGATCCGCCAGCCTGGTGGCAATACCAAGGGTCGGGTCCTTATAGGCATATTGCTTGCTGGTAGTTATACGGGAATGGGTATACGTATAGTTCGCCGTGATCCCGAACTTCCCAAAATAGTGGGTATACACTGCCTCGAATCCGTAGTTATGAGCATCCCCGAAATTTTCCGGCATCAGGTATTGCGCGCTGGGACCGCCATTACGGACAATGGCATACTCGATGGGATCCTGTATCACCTTATAGAATGCGCCCAGCAGCAGCTGGTTGGCCCCGCCGGGGAACAGCTCATACCGCAGGTCGAAATTGTTGGCCTTGGAATGACGCAGACTGTCATTGCCCTTGATATTGAACACTTCTCCCACTATCTCCGTGGGAATGATCTCAAAGAAGTCCGGACGGACGATGCTCCTGAAATAAGACAGCCGCAGGTTCTGCCGTCCATCCAGCGCCCATTTCAAATGGAGGCTGGGCAGGGGGTCGGTATATTCGACATTGCCATACCTTCCGGGGAAGCTCTCGGGCATGATGGTCGTAAAATGCTGGCGGGTATGCTCGATACGCAATCCACCCAGCACTTCCAACTTCCGCACGGCGAACTTGAACTGTCCATAACCCGCCGATACATCCTCATAGGAAGTATAGGTATTGGGGTTGGCGGTAGTAATGGAACCCTTGCCCTTATCCGCGGGATTAAAAGTGTATTGGGCATCGTCATAATTTGTCCAGTACTGCGGAAGCCCCCCGACAAGCACAGGGTCCAGGGAATATTCATTATAATAGTTGTCCCTCTTTTTATTCCGGTACATGCCACCTGCAGCAAATTCCACCTTTTGCCCCGCCATCGTGGGTGCATATTGCAGGTTGAGATAGCCGGCCAGGTCCCTGTCGGTGTTGTGCTGCCAGATCCTGGACAAACCCTGCACCTTATAACGGCCGGGCATGGTATCGCTCTGGTAGTCGTATTCCGCCATATCCGGGACAGCGCTCTTAGCCAGCGCATAAGTGCCTGTCCAGCTTACAAAGAATTGCGAACCCAGCGTATGTTCACCCTTCAAGGTGCTGCTGTAGATGCTTTGCTTCGTGAGACGGCTGCGCATCAGATTGTCCGATATTTTGTTGAGGTATACGGAGTCGTAGGTGCTCCGCGTCTGCCACTCGTTCATGTGGACATACATATTGTACAGCGTCACCCTGTTCCTGTCATTGAACACATAGTCGATGTTGTTATGGAGTCCGACACGGGTGGTTTGCGTGGAATAACGCCGTACATAGAGGTCGCTGATCACGGACTGGTTGTCCTTACCACCCACTACCTGCGGCTGCGCGTTCGGCACGAGAAGGTCCGAGTTGGAGCCTCTGTACTGGTTCTGATAAGACCCTGACAGGATCAGCCCCAGCCGCTGGTGCAGGAGCCGTCCACCCACCGTAGCGCCCGCAATGGTATACCAGGGATGGTTGTGCGATTGGAAGTTCAGGTTGCTCCTGGAAAAATCATTTTGCGTTGCGGCATAATCATTCCCATGGATCCCGGCGGGCGACTTGTCATTCACCGCTCCAAAAGAGCTGAATGGACGGCTGTGCGAGAACAAGGTGGAGACGCCCGTACCCAGATTGGCATTGAAAATGAAATGCTGTGGGGCCGTCTTCATGACCAGGTTCATCGTACCGCCCACGGCGTCTCCTTCCATGGCAGGCGTCAGGGATTTGATCACCTCCAGCCTCTCCAGCATGTCGGACGGGAAAAGGTCCATGGGTACATACCGGTATTTCGCATCCGGGCTGGGGATCTTTACCCCGTTGACCAGCGTGTTGTTATATCTTTCATCCATCCCCCGGATGATGGCATAGCGCCCTTCACCGCTGGAGCTTCGCTGGATCGCCACACCCGATACCCGCTGCAGGGCATTGGCCACGGTCACGTCCGGCGAAAGCTCGATGGTCCGCTGTGACAGCACGTTCTGCAACAGGGCGGAATTCTTCTCCAGCCCCCTGGCGGCATGATCGCCATCCTTGCCGACGGCAGCTACCTGTATCTCCCGAAGCTCCTGGCTCTGCTCCTGTAGCGTTACATTCTCTACTGCCACGGTTCCATCATCGCTGATCGTCTCTTTCATTCCCTCCACCACGCCATATCCGACCATGCGGACATCCATCTCATATACTCCCCTGGGAAGACGCTTGAATATAAAAGAGCCGTCCAGCTCCACCACCGCCGTCATCGACAGACTGCCGCTCCGGATATGCACCGTAGCGCCCGCCAATGGTTCGCCGGTCCTGCTATCCGCAACATGCCCTTTGATAACGCCTGCAAATACATTGGAAATTGAAAAAAGAAGAATGAGAAGGAAGAACCATCTCCTGGATCTGAATGCCATCGTTTTGGTTTTGGAGGCGAAATTATCCTTCGCACCTATATCTCACCGTTGCCAAAACGCAATTAATGATATGGTAATTTTAACTTAATATTTTGATCACAATAAGCTCAGATTATCTACAGATTGTTCTCCTGGAGGCGGCTCGTCCGTCAGGCGGGCGGCAGATAGGCAAGACCCTTTATAAAGGCAGGCATCTCTTCCGCGGATACGATAAAGTCGACCTTCATCCGGTCGATGGCATGCTGCGGCATATACGGCACATCCGCCGTGGCAGGGTCTTGCACCACCAGCACGCCGCCCTTCTCCTTTGCATATTCCATACCATCCACCCCATCCGCATTGCCGCCGGACAGGAGCACACAGACCAGCTTTTTGCCATACACATCCGCGGCACATCGGAAAGTGACATCGATGCTGGGACGGCTGAAGTTCACCTTCTCCGAATAGTCCAGGGAAAAAGTATGGTCCTCTTCGACAAGCAGGTGATAGTCGGCAGGGGCAAGATAAATGGTACCGGGCCGGATAGGATCTTTTTCCTCCACCTCCCTGATGGTCGCACGGGTCCTGCCTGACAAAAGATCTTCCAGGCCGGATTCAAAGACGACGGTCCGGTGGATCACGATCACTACGGATAAAGGAAGGTCCCTGCCAATGGTCGAGATGATATCCAGTATCACCTGCAGGCTGCCCGCCGAGCCCGCAATAATGATGAGCTTAGCCCGTCTCATATACCTTCCTCCATATTTTTTCCTTTCCGACTTGTTTGTACCTGTCCGCCATGGGAGAGAATCTCAGCGACTCCTTGGCTCCCAGCGCCAGATAGCCAAAATTTTCCAGACTGTAGTCAAAGAGCTTAAATACTTTCGCCTGCAAATCCCGTTCGAAATAAATAAGCACGTTCCTGCAAAGTATCAGCTGGAACTCATTAAAAGAAAAGTCCGAGACCAGGTTGTGTGTGGAAAAGATCATTTTCCCTGTCAATGAGCTGTCGAACTTCGCCAGGTGATAATTAGCCGTGTAATAAGAAGAAAAATCATTTATGCCACCCGACTGGATATAGTTCTCGGAATACTTCTGCATCTGGCTGACAGGGAATATAGCCCTTCGCGCCTTTTCAATGACCAGGGGATTGATATCCGTCCCGTACAACAGGGACTTATGCAATAGCCCGGCTTCTTTTAACAGGATGGCCATGGAATAAACTTCTTCACCCGTGGAGCATCCTGCGTGCCATATCCGAATGAAAGGGTAGGTTGCCAGCACCGGCAGGATAGTAGTACGCAAGGTCCGATAAAAAGACGGATCGCGCAACATTTCCGTCACATTTACCGTCACCTCCTCGACAAACCGGCGAAAGTATTGAGGATCATGTTGTAGCCGGTGACGGAATTCGGCGAAGGACGGAAATTTGTCCAGGGCGAAGAGCCGCTGTATCCTCCGCAGCAGCGAAGCCTTGGAATATTCCGTAAAATCATACCCATACCTGGTGAAAACGTCGTTCAGCAGGACTTCCATTTCCTCATATCTGATGGCAGCTATCATTTTTCATACAGCCATATCCGTAAAAGGGACATGAGCTGATCGATATCGACAGGTTTTGATATATAATCCGATGCGCCGGCCTGGATGCATTTTTCCCTGTCCCCCACCATGGCCTTGGCCGTGACGGCGATGATGGGTATATCTTTGAAACGCGGGTTCTTCCGGATGCGGGCAATGGTCTCGAAACCATCCATCTCCGGCATCATCATATCCATGAGAATGATATCCACCTCCACCGCGCCTTCCTCCAGCACAGTCAGCGCCTCCCTTCCATCTACGGCCGGAAGCACCCGCATCTTATGGGCCTCCAGCGCCCTGGTCAGCGAAAAGATGTTGCGTACATCGTCGTCTGCTACCAGCACCGTCTTGTTTTTAAGCACTTCGTCCAACGCCCCCATCCTGCCCATGACGCTGGCAGGTTCCTTTTCCTGATCCCTGTCCACCAGGTGGAGGAAAAGAGATACTTCATCCAGTATCCGCTGATAGGAATGGGCCGTCTTCACGACAATGGAGTCGGCATACTGCCGCAGACGCACTTCCTCTCCCTTCGAAATGGTCTTCCCTGTCAATACAATAATAGGAATATTTTCCAACCCGGGGTTCTTCCGGATGGAGTCCAGGCTCTCCCTGTCGGCCTCCCCGGCGTCCTCCCTGCTCAGTATCGTACATTGTACCTCTTCCCGGTGCAGCGCAGCGACGCTGCCCGCGATGGTATGCGCTATTTCGCTGCGGACATGGTGCACGTTCAGGAAATAGGACAGCGCTTCCGCGTGCTTTGTATTGTCTTCAATGATCAGCACTTTCTTCGAGCTGCGGTTCAGCACGTCTTCTATCCGCTGGAAGACGGCAGCCATATTCTCCGAAGCGGCTGGCTTTGAAATAAAGTCGATGGCTCCCTTTGTCAGGCTCTCGCTTTTCACTTCAAAAGAAGAAATGATATGCACGGGTATGTGGCGGGTTGTCGGGTCTTTTTTCAGCTCCTCCATTACCTCCCAGCCGCTCTTCACCGGCAGCTGGATATCTAAAAGTATCCCGATGGGGTGATAGGTCTTCGCCAGACCTATCGCAGTATCACCCCTGACGGATATGACGCCTTTGTACCCCTTCTTCCGGCCAAATTCCAGGAGCGACGTGGCGAAATAGCTGTCGTCCTCTACGATCAGCAGCACCTTGTCCTCGTTTGCGATATTGTTCCTGTCGTCAGGTATGTCCGGCGGTATATCCGCCAGCGTATATTGCGGCACTTCCCCATCGGATGTGATAGCCGATATTTTGGAGCCCACGTGAGCGGGCATTTCCGGCATCCCTTCCATCCTGAACTGGGGAATGGTAACCCTGAACTCCGACCCTTCCCCCGGCGCGCTGGCAAGCGTAATATCTCCTCCCAGCAGCCTGGCCAGCTCCCGGCTGATGGAAAGCCCAAGCCCCGTCCCCCCATACTGCCGGCGGGTAGACCCATCCGCCTGCTGAAAGGCATCGAAGATCAGCTGATGCTTGTCCCCGGGAATGCCAATGCCGGAGTCACGGACGGCAATATCTATGTAGTTCTTCTGTGAGGATGGAGAGATCCGGAGCTGGATATATCCCTTGGCCGTAAACTTGAATGCATTGGAGAGGAGGTTCTTCAATATCTGCTCCAGCCGCATCTTGTCCGTCTCCAGCTGAGGCGGTGTTCCCTGGTCGACAATAAAGTTCAGGTCCAGGTTCTTGTCCTTTGCCAGCGGGTCGAACAGCATCCGCATGTCGGCGATCAGCTCATCCACCGTGACAATGGTATGCTCCAGCTGCAACTTCCCGGATTCGATACGGGACAGGTCCAGTATTTCGTCGATGAGCTCCAGCAGCCCCTGCCCGGAGTTCTGGATCACTCGGGCATATTCGATCTGATCATCGGAAAGGTTCTGGCTGCTGTTCTCCACCAGCAGCCTGGACAGCAGCAGGATGGAATTCAACGGTGTCCGCAGCTCATGCGACATATTGGCCATGAACTCCGACTTGTACTGGGTGGTTTGCGCCAGCTCCTCCGCCTTTTTCTGGATATCCAGGTTGCGGAAGAGGATCAGCTGGTTCTTCTCCTCCAGAATGCGGCTTCTTTCCTCCAGCTCCTGGTTGGTCTGCTGCAATTCTTCCTGTTGCACTTTCAGCTCCTCCTCGGACACCTGCAGTTTTTCCGCCTGTACTTCCAGCTCCATATTCATACTTTCCAGCTCGCTATGCTGCGACTGCAGCTCTTCCGCCTGAGCCCGTGTCTCTTCCAACAGCTCTTGCAGCCGTACACGCGTTTCGATACTATTGATGACCGTCCCGATGCGTTCGCTGACGCTGGTAAAAAAAGCCAGCTCACGTTCCGTATAATAATCCAAAGACCCCAGCTCGATCACCCCCTTTATGCCCTTCTCATGGAAGAAGGCAAAAGCTACCATCGTACGGGGCCTGATGCTCCCTGCCGTCCAGCTCACCACCCATTCCGCGGAAGGAATGTCCTTTACCAGCATCCGCTTCCCATCCATTGCCACCTGACCCGCCATTCCATCCCCTGCCATTATCTTTTTCCGGACGCCGTCGGAAGACAAACCATGACTGGCCTGCAGGGTCAGCTCACGGGCGGCGGGGTCCATCAGATAGATAGCTCCTATCATACTGCGGCTGTATTCCGTGATAAAGTCGATCACATGCAGGGACAGGGCCTTCATATCCGCCTGCCCCGCCATGATCTCGCTGAGATGCGCCACGCCCGCCTGAAGCCACTCATTGTCCGACAGCTGTCTGAAAGAATGTTCCAGCGACTCGGCCATCCTGTTCAGAGCCACCGAAAGAGCGCCCAGGTTATCCTTCTGCTCATCGGATACGCGGACATTATAGTGACCGTCGGAAATTTTATCGGCAATTTCGCTGATGATATCGATACGTCTGCGCGTCTCTTCTTCCTTCTGCTGCAGCTCGGTATAAAGGGCCAGCCGCTCCTGGTAGTCGTTTAGCACCCGCCGGTAGAAAAATATCGTGATAAGAATGGCCAGGGCGGCCGCCACCATGATGACTACCGGCGTATAGCTGGAAGATCTTTTCATCTTTGCAACCCGCTCCACCATCGTCTCATGCTCCTCCATTTGCATCCTGGCCACCACCCTGCGCGCCTCCTCCATAAACCCCTGCCCTTTTTTGATATCAGCGAGATTGATCAGGTTATCCTCCTTCTTCTCGTCGATGACCTCCTGCAGCAAACCCATGCGCTGGGTAATGATAGTATACAGCTCGTCGGCGTTTTGCGCCTGTGAAGGATTATCCCTGGTCATTTTGCGGAGATCGCCCACCAGGTTGAGCGCCTTCTCACGCGCCCCGTAATAAGGTCGAAGGTAGGTGGTATCGCCCGTCAGAAGATAACCTCTCTGCCCCGTCTCTGCATCCTTCAGGGTGGAAAGAGTCATTTCCAGCCGATTGATAACGGAGTCTGTATGATCCACCTGCCGGGCGCTGTTCAGCAGGCTTTGAATGCTGCTATAGCTGGCGACGGACGAGACGATGAGGATCAAAAGGGATAATCCAAACCCGATCTGCAAATTGCGTAAAAGACCGGGTCGCATAACAATGTTCATGCTGGTACTCTTTATGTTTATGTCTGTCCTTCGGACGAACCGCTTCCAGCGGTTCCTGATTCTTATACTTGATCCACCGGCTGCGGTGTTCCGTTAGCGGCAAGGGGAATGGAAAAATAAAAGACGGAGCCCTGTCCCGGCTCGCTGTCGACGCCATACGCCCCATCATGCCGGCGGATGATCTCCGCACAGATGTATAGACCGATGCCCAGCCCCTGGAATCGATTGGCGGATTCTTCCACCCGGTAGAATTTGGAAAAGATATTGGATTGATGGTCTTTTTTTATACCGATGCCGAAATCCCTTACCTGGACATATAATTTCCTGTCCGGCCGGAGCTCGACGTCTATCCTCACCTCCTTATTGTCGGGAGAATATTTCACCGCATTGGTTAGATAATTGATCAGCACCTGCTCGATACGGGTGTCATCGCCGTACAGTTGTACGTCGGACTTGCCCTTCAGCACAAACTGATACTCCGGATAGGTCTGCCGGATCATCTCCAGCGCATTGGAAAGCGTGGCCCCGAAGTTAAATACCTTCTTATTGAATTTTAATTTACCGCTCTCGATCTTCGACAGGTCCAGCAGGTCGACAATGAGATTATCCAGCTTCTGCACCTGCACCAGGGTCCTGTCCACATACATTTTGGTAGGGTCGTCCCGTCCGATGGCCCGCTCCAGCAGCTGCACATAGGCTTTGATAGTGGTCAGCGGCGTCTTCAGCTCATGGCTTGCAATGCTGATAAATTCATCCTTCTTTCGCATGGCGTCTTGTAGCTCGCCCTCTACCTTCTTACGGAATTCTATCTCCGAACGGAGGCTTGCCTGTATCCTGTTCAGCTCCCTGTTCTGCTCATACAGGCGATAAAAAGTCTTTACTTTCAAAAGAAGTATATCCGGATCGATGGGCTTGGTGATATAATCCATTCCGCCGGAAGAATATCCTTTCGTGATGAACTTCTTATCCGTACTCGCCGCTGAGAGAAAAAGAATGGGAATATCACGGGCCTTGCTGCTACCGCTGATCGCCTCGGCTACCTCGAATCCGTCCATGCCCGGCATCTGCACATCCAGTATGATCAGGGCATAGCTGTGCCGGAGGATCTTCTTCAAGGCCTCTTCCCCGCTTAAAGCCGTATCGGTAGGAAAAGAATGTAATTCCAGGATGGTCTTCAGCGAAAAAATGTTTTCAGGCTTATCATCGACGATCAGTATCATACAACTATCATGGACAAATGTAAGCGATAATGTAAAGCCATAGGTGTGATTATATGGGGAAGTATTTCTACATTTTTCCGCTACCAGCACGGCTTTGATGTCATAACACGCTTGTTTTGCGTGATATATGGGCATTTGGCCCACCGGATGCATTTTGGATTAATAATTGAACCGCTGTCCGTATGTTACGTGTCGCCGAAAAAAGAGGACAGCTGCAGCAATTCTTCTATGGTGCAGGCAATCTGGTAGTCTTCGCCGGAAGGTTTTTTAAGGAGGTTGTGAAGCCGCCCTACGAATGGCGCGAGATCTTTTATCAGTCGTACCTGGTAGGTTATAAATCCACTTTTCTCATCGGGCTCACCGCCTTTATCATGGGCATGGTGCTTGCCATCCAGACCAGGCCCTCCATGGCTGATTTTGGCGCTATCTCGCTTATTCCGGGAATGATATCCGTCTCGGTGGTGCGGGAGATAGGACCTGTGATCACAGCGCTGATCTGTTGCGGAAAAATAGGGTCCCGCATGGGCGCGGAATTAGGCGCCATGAAGGTGACGGAGCAGATCGACGCCATGGAAGTATCCGCCATCAACCCTTTCCATTACCTGGTGGTTACAAGGACGCTGGCAACAACTTTAATGATCCCCCTGCTGGCCATCCTGGCAGACGCCATCGCCATGTACGGAGGATTTATCGCCATGAATATTCACGACACGATGACCCTGCGTCATTTTTTTGTAAAAGCCCTGTCGCATCTCGAGTTCATCGACGTCTTCCCCGCCATCATCAAGACCTTTTTCTTTGGCTTTGTGGTAGGCCTCATCGGCTGCTATAAAGGTTATCAGGCGCGAAGAGGTACGGAGAGCGTAGGGATAGCCGCCAATTCCGCCGTCGTTGCATCTTCGCTGGCCGTCTTTATCATCGACATGCTGGCGGCGCAAATCACGGACCTTTTATGACCGACAAGACCGACGATATCATGGAGGCGCCCCGCGTCTCACCGGTAGGTGAGACGACGGAGAAACCCGTCATCAGCATTCATGGCCTCAAAAAAGCTTTTAAGGACCACGAAGTGCTGAAAGGCATCGACCTGGAAGTATACAAGGGTGAGAACCTGGTGGTATTGGGCAAGTCGGGTTCGGGGAAATCCGTGCTGATCAAATGCCTGGTGGGGCTGGAATGGCCCGACGAAGGCGTGATAAAGGTGCTGGGCCAGGATATTTCCCGGCTGAAGTACAATGAGCTCAATGCGCTGCGGTTGCGGGTAGGTTTCCTCTTTCAGAATGCAGCGCTGTATGATTCCATGACGGTACGGGAAAACCTGGCCTTCCCCCTGCGTCAGCACAAAAAGAAAATGACCAGGGAGAAAAAGGACGCCGCCATTATGGAAATGCTGGATAACGTAGGCCTCGTGGATTCCATCGACCAGATGCCCTCCCGGCTTTCCGGTGGGCAGGCCAAGCGCATCGGTCTGGCCAGGACGCTGATCCTGCGTCCGGAGATAATGCTCTACGATGAGCCCACCACGGGCCTCGACACGGCCACTTCCCACGAGATCAGCGAGCTCATGGTCCGGACAAAAAAGAAATACAATATCTCCTCCATCACCATAACCCATGATATGTCCTGCGCACGGCTGACCGCCGACCGGATCGTCGTGATAAAGGAAGGCGTCGTCGTTGCCGAAGGTACCTATGAGGAGCTGGAGAAGTCGGAGGACGAGTGGGTGCGAAGCTTTTTTTACTAACTCCTAAATGACAGATTATGCCTAAAGAAAAAAATTATAAATGGAAACTGGGGCTCTTCAGCGTAGCAGCGCTCGTCGTTGCCATCGCAGCCATCTATTACATCGGCAAGCAGAAAAATAAATTCGGGTCGGTGCTCCACATCAGCGCTATTTTCAACTCCGTCAGCGGTCTCAAAGTGGGCAGCAATGTCCGGATGGGCGGTATCGACATCGGCACGGTGGACGGTATCGAGCTGGTGACGGATACTTCCGTAGAAGTGCAGATGATCATCCAGCGCAAGGCGCAGAAGTTCATCAAGAAGGACGCCAAGGCAGCCATCAGCTCCGAAGGTCTCATGGGCGATAAAGTGGTCTCGATTACGGCAGGCACATCCGGCCAGCCGGCCATTGCGGAGGGCGATGCCCTCGCTACCGTCAAACCCATCGAGACGGACCAGATCATGGCCAGCCTGAAAACTTCCGCGGACAATGCGGCGGTCATCACACGCAATCTCGCGGACATTTCCTCCCGCATCAGCAACGGTAAAGGCGCCCTGGGCAAATTATTGAAAGACACCGGGCTCTCCACCAATATCAGCGCCACGGTGAAAAATCTGCGGCAGGGTTCGGAAGGTCTCAAGGAGAACATGGAGGCAGCCAAGCACAATTTCCTGCTGAGAGGATATTTCAAGAAGAAAGAAAAAGAAAAGAAAAAGCAGGAAGAAGAAAAGAAGAAACAAGAAGAACAAGCTCAGAAGCAGTGACCTCTATTTCTTCAGCGCCTGTAAAAAACCGATGAACTCGTCGATGACCTCGTTGTTCATCTTGTATTTGATATTGCGGCCTTCCTTCTCGGAAAGGATAAGGGCAGTGTCCGTAAGCTGTTTCATGTGATGACTGATGGAGGGCTGCGCTAAATGAATGTTCTCATACAGATCTACGCAGTATAAGCATTCATTTCTTTTCTTGATCTCGCCAAGGATCTTTAGCCGGGTGGGGTCGGATAGAGCCTTGGATATCTTCTCCGCCCGTTTTGCGTCCATCTGAGCCATATGACAAGTTTGTACACAAAGTACAAAAAAACCGGGCAAATGGCCAAAAACATATGATTTTGTACCTTGTGGGCATGAACGTGCAAAACTTCCCTTTAAAGCAAATACCCGAAAGGACTGTAAGCCCCCGGGCATATGGTCTTACCATGATCAATGACAAGGGGCTGAGTGTGGCCGAAGCAAAAAATCTCCTGTCGATTGCCTCCCCCTATGTAGACATCGCCAAGCTGGCCTTCGGAACCTCCTTTGTCTCGCAGGACCTGGGGGAAAAGATAAAGATCTACCAGGCGGCAGGCGTAAAGGTCTATTTCGGAGGATTGCTGTTCGAAGCCTTCGTAATACGCAATCAATTTTCCGACTTCGTCGACCTGCTGAAAAAGTACGACATCGACTACATCGAGGTTTCCGATGGTTCCATCGACATCACCCACGAAGAAAAATGCGGCTATATAGAAAAGCTGGCAAAATATGGCACCGTGCTCAGCGAAGTAGGTTCAAAGGACAAGGATAGAGAACATATCACGCCGCCCTACCAATGGATCAGGCTGATGAAGGCCGAGCTGGAAGCCGGCGCATCCTATATCGTCGCCGAAGCCCGCGAGACAGGTACGGTAGGTCTTTATCGTAATTCCGGTGAAGTGCGCGAAGGACTGGTACAGGAGATACTTACCAAGGTACCGGCGGAAAAGGTCATTTGGGAGGCCCCGCAGAAAGACCAGCAATTGTATTTTCTCACCCTCATCGGCGCCAATGCCAACCTTGGAAATATAAACCCCTCCGAGGTCATCGCACTGGAATCTATGCGCGTGGGGCTCAGAGGGGATTCATTTCATTTATTTCTGAAGTAACGGCTACTTACTATTTACCGTAGGTCACCGACAGCGTGATAGGTACGTTCAATGCCTTGGATACGATACATCCGGCCTTGGCGCCTTCCGCTATCTCCTTGAACTGCGCTTCCGACACCCCATCGATGGCAGCCGCCTTTATATCCAGGTGGATACCGTCAATCTTCAGCCCAACCATATCCAGGTCCAGAATTGCTTCTGTCTCCAGGTCACCCGCAGTGATCCCTTTCTGGGTCAGCTGCGCGCTTACAGCCATGGTAAAACAGCCGGCATGCGCAGCAGCGATCAGCTCCTCGGGATTGGTGCCGACAGCGCCCTGCTCAAAACGGGTCTTGAAAGAATAATTCGTCTGATTGAGGATCGTGCTGGGAGTAGAGATCTCTCCCTTACCTTCTTTGAGGTTACCTTTCCAGTGTGCCTTAGCTGTACGTTTCATGATGAATTGATGTTTTTTTAATGGCATCATGGCTCTTGCGGGTCATGATGAATTGATGTTTTTTTAATGGTTATCCAACAGCTAAAGTTACTGATTGTTCGATCATCCCATCAAGATTATAGTGCGGAAATTGGTCTCGACTGATAAAATAGCCCAATTCCCGCATATCGCTAATGTCTGTCCTTCGGACGAACCGCTTCCAGCGGTTCCTGGTTTTTGTAAAGACCCGATCAGGGCCGGTGACATGAGCCACTGTCAGGCGCCGGTGTAATGGGCTAGAGCTTCTTTAGTCCACCAAACCGGAAACCAAGGTAAAAGTCAGCTTGTCTCGAATCCTTGAGCACGGCCGACAGCACGCTGCCCGATCCAAAGAAGAAAGGTCCTACACGGGCGGAAAATCCCGCGTTGAAATGCGTCAGCGCATTGTAGTTCACGGGCAGATAAAAGCCAAAATGCCGGCTCTCCCAGCGGGGCGTTAGGGTGAAAGCATTGTAATAGCTGCTGTTGCAGGGTTTGTTGCCAGCCAGGGAGAACTGGCTCGACAGATTGGCGTAGAGTCCCAGCAAAACATGGTAGTCAAGATCCACGTGCAGGGTGGTCGGAAGACTTACACTGTAGCTCGATCCATTCCCCAGCGGTACAGCCGTAAAATATTGGGGATGGCTGTCCATGAATTGCTTATAATTGTCCACTTCGCCAAATTCGTTGACGTATAGCCGTTGGGTGCCGGTGACATGTGTCGTGTAGGCGCCGGTGCGGGAAGCGTCCTGCTTATAGCTGATGGACCCTACATCCAGCAGCGCCACGCCTGCCCGCAGCAGATACCCGCGAGGCAGGGGCCTGAACTCATAGACAAAGCCGATGTCGCCGCCAAAACCGGCGCTGCTGAGCCCGCCAAAATGGCCGTCTTTAAGATCGTCGATACGGGTACCGCCAAAGCCCACGCCCAGCGTGCCTGAGGTCTGCGCCAGATATACCCCGGCGGGGTCCGCATTCAGTGTTCCCTGCAGGTTGCTCATCTGTAAATAGCCATTGGCCACGCCGGCAAGGTACTTCAAGGTGATGCCGCCTTTGAAATAATGCGGCCCCTTATCCAGGAGCACGCGGCCAAAGCTGGCGCCAAACTCCGTCCAGGCATTTATGCTGATCAGGTTGTCGCCGCTGGTGGAAAAGTTATAGGGCAGCTCTGGGTCACCCGCATCCTGGCTGAGGAACTGGTTCAGCAGCTTGCCGTCCACCTTTTTCGTATTCGCCATAACACGCACCCGGCTGGTAACGGCAAACGCATTCTTACCTATGTTGAGCATAAAGGAGGGTCCTAAAAGATCCAGATTCATCATGGCGCTGGTATAACCAGATTTAGCCCCGGCTATCCGCTGTTTCAACGTATCTCCATTCAGTGAATGAGTGAGGTCCCTGAAACTGTAGGAGGCCTTGTCATTCCCCACCAGCAGATTCAACGACCAAAGATTTACATCCCATCTGTAACGATTGCCCGCAATGTTGGCGGGATTGAAAAATACTCCGTCGACGCCTGTGTAGTTACCGGTGCGGAAGCCGGCGAGATCCTGGGAAAAAGAAGATAGAGAGAAGGTAACCAGCAGACATAGAAAGGCAATGCCTTTTTTTAAAGAGCAGATCATGAGTTGGTGTTTAGAGTTAAAGGTTCTCTAAAAACGCGGAGGCGGCTTCTTTCGTATGTGAAAAAACAGCAATAGCAGGACTAGTTCCCCTGCGTTTCTTTCCCGGGACTGGCTGCTTCCGGTGCGATGGCGTCTTCCTTTACCAGCTCATGCACATATTGGTATTTCAGGTGATCGTAAAAAGAATGCTTGTCTACCAGCATAGCTGCCAGGCTGGCTGCCATACCCGCCAGCATAAGATGAAAGATCACATTGTGACGGTCCGTCATTTCCAGCACCAGTATCGCCGAGGTGAAGGGCGTGCGCGTCACTCCTGTTAAAAAAGCCACCATGCCCGAAAGGATCAACAGGTTGGTATCCGTGGCCGACAGATGCATCCATCCGGACAGCGTGGCGCCGATGCTGGCCCCCGTGCTAAGAGCCGGCGCAAATACCCCGCCTGCCGCCCCTGTGGTAAAGGAAAAGACGGAACCCACAATACGCAGCAGGGGCAAATACCAGGGATGATACTTTTCCGGCGTGAAGAGCACCGTCGTCATCAGCTGCTTTCCCGAACCCAGCGCTCTTTCATCGATAAAGTAAGCCAGGGAAGCCACTACCAGGGCGGCGCCAAGGACATAGAACACATGCTGACGGGTGGCGCGGAAACCATCCTTCCACCGGAATATCTTCAGCATCCACCTGGACATGATGCTCCCCGCCAGACCTGCCAGTACGGCCACCAGCAGCACACCAAGAAATATATAATTTGAAAGGTTGCTTACATCCGGATAGCCCAGATACAGATAGGGGCCCAGCATGGCCTGTGCTGTCAACCCCGCAATGATCACGGCCGTAAAAAGAGCCGTCTTGAAATAGCTGATATGTGTGCGGGTGAGCTCCTCTACGGCAAAGACGATCCCGCCCAGCGGCGTATTGAAGGCGGCTGCCAGACCTGCCGCCGCTCCTGTCATGATCATATTCCGCTTGGATATTCTTGGCCACCAGGCGGGCAGCCATTCGTTGATCTTTCGGAAAATAGACCCCGCCACCTGTATGGTAGGCCCCTCTCTTCCTATGATCCCGCCGCCCAGGGCCATGATCAGGCTGGAAATGATCTTTACTACTATTATCTTGAGATTCAGCAGCCTGTTGACCTTCTCATTGTATTTGGGAGTGGCGAGCTCGATGGCCGCCATCACCTGGGGAATACCGCTGCCTCTGGCAAATGGAGCCCACCGGCGGACAACCCACCAGGCCATCAGAAAACACAGCGGCGTGACGATAAAGAGCATCCAGAAATGGGTATGTACGATATAGGAGGTCCCCTTTTCCGCCAGGGCAAACAGCCGGGTGTACAAGACAGCCAGCAGCCCTGTAATAAGGGAGGCTACCCAGAAAGGGATGGCTTGCAGCAGATTATGCCTGACCTTCTCGTTCCGGATCTTGTCAAAGGCCCTTTTGGCCGCCCTACGGACCTTCGTTGAATATGCCATACTTCCCAAATTGAATTAGCGTTATTAAAAATGAAGGAGCAAAGATAGTTCCATCATCTGGACGACCCTTATTCTAATGAATTTCTAATGAACGGTACTAAACAGGACACCGGGATGCTTGGCGTTCTAAATTAAAATACTTATTTTGTCGCCCGGCTTATCTCTATTCACTAATACCCATGAAGTTAACCTCGCAAAAACCGTTTGTATTGTCGCAGCGGTTAAGGCTTAAGTCGCTTCGCTGGTCGCTGCCCTTCCGCACGAATTGGGCTAAGTATCTTCGTATACCTGCATTCTCCCGCCCACGTATACACGGCCTGCTGGGTCTGATGGAAAAGATCAAGGCCATCGGCGCCGTCCCTTCCATGGGCGATTATGAGAAGAGGAAGCTGGCTATCTTCAACCAGCTGAACTTCTTCCAGCTGCTGACCGGCATCCTTGTTCCCATAGCAGGCATCTCGCAACAACATCTTCCGACCCTGGTGTGGTTGATAGCCGCTGTCCCCGCCCTGGTCAGCGTGCTGGTCCTCTGGCTCAACCACAGGCATTATCATTTCCAGGCCCAGCTGGCCTATTTTGCCCTTTATCCTTTTGCCACCAGCATCGTCTACTTCACCGGTATCAACCTGGGCGTCGAGCTCTCCTTTATCTTATACGGCATCCTTTCCGTATTCTTCCTCCAGGAGCTGGACCAGATGCTCTTCTCGCTGGGATGGTCCATGGTCAGCTATTTCGTGCTGGCTGTTATCTGTAAGAATTATACCTATCAGCTGGCCACGGTAAATATTTTCTTTTATTTTTTCAATCAGCTGCTGGCCATCGCCTTTATTTTCTACGGCCTGTTCCTGATCAAGCGGGAAAATACCGGTTACCAGCAGAGCATACTGGAACAAAAGGAGGCCATCGCCACCAACGAACGCCTGCTCAAACGCCAGACGGAGGAACTCACCGAGCTCAATGCGGTCAAGAACAAGCTGTTTTCCGTCATCGCCCATGACCTGAAGTCCCCCATCTATGCGCTCCGCAACCTCTTCCGCAATATGCAGGAACAGGACCTGCCTGCAACAGAGATCAAGGAGATGGTGCCTGAAGTGGTCAACGAGCTCACATATACCAGCAGCCTGATGGAGAACCTCCTGCTCTGGGCCCGCAGCCAGATGGAAGCCGATACGGTAAAGCCGCAGCCGCTCGACATCTCCGCACTGATCTATGAAGTAGCCCGTCTCCTCCAGCTGCCGGCGAAGGCCAAGGATATAAAAGTGACTTTGCAGGTGGACGAAACCCTCTGCGCATTCGCCGACAAGGACATGATACATCTGGTGATCCGCAATCTCCTTTCCAATGCCATCAAGTATACGCCATCCAATGGCACGATCACGCTCGCTGCCCATAGAAAAGTGCGGGAATTGGTCTCGCCTGATAAAATAGCCCAATTCCCGCATAACGCTAATATTTGTCCTTCGGACGAACCGCCTCCGGCTGTTCCTGCATCTATCGGCATCGAGGTCACGGTAAAGGATACGGGCAACGGCATGGATGAGGAGACGCTGGAAAAGATCAGCCAGCAAACTTTCTACACCACCAAAGGGACTGCAGGCGAGTCGGGTACGGGTCTTGGGCTCATGCTTTGCAAGGAATTCCTCTGCCGTAATAATAGTGCGCTGCGCATCGAAAGTCAGCTGGCAAAGGGTAGTAATTTTTCTTTTGTATTGCCGGAGTATGAGTGAGGGCCCGGGGAAATGTTTTTCACGCCCGCGTATATCTATTTGATAACTTCGCGCTCTTAAGCTTAAACTTTATTTTATGGGACAAGTGCACGCAGAAATAGAATTAGTCAGCGGAGAGGACCTGCTCAATGCACGCCGGGGAAATCTCGACATGGACGAGATAAAAAAGATCAGGGTTACTGCACTGGTGGATACGGGCGCCATATACCTGTGTATCAATGAAAATATCCAGGAATATCTGCAGTTACCGATAGTGGACAACAGGCGTTTTCAATTGGCCAATGGGAAAGTGGCCCAATATCTTGTAGTCGGCCCCATTCCCAAACATCCGGATTACGCCGTGCACCGATTGTAAAATGTAAAAAGAAATGAAGCTGCATCTCTGGTCCGTCGGTAAGGACCACGAATCATATGTAAAGGCGGGAGTGGAAGACTTCACCCGCCGCATCAGCCGCTACTATCCCGTGGAATGGATGATCCTTCCCCCTCCCCGCAATGCAGCCACCTTCACGATGTCCGACCTTAAAAAGAAGGAAGGCGAAATGATCCTCGAAAAGCTGGAGAAAGACGACTATCTCATAGCCCTGGATGAAAAAGGCAAACAAATGAGCTCCGAGGGACTGGCCCAATTCATCCAGACCCGCGCCAATTCCAGCATCCGCAACCTCATCTTCCTCATCGGGGGCGCCTACGGGTTAGACCAGCCCGTACTGCAAAGAGCTAACTGCAAATGGTCCCTTTCCCAGCTGACGCTCCCCCATCAGCTGGTGCGCCTCGTGCTGGCGGAACAGCTATACCGCGCCTGCACCATTCAACGCAACGAAAAATATCATCATATATAAAACTAAAACAGTCTGATACTAAGAGTAGTCATTAGAAAGTGCTATCTTTAAAAAAAATCTCAATGTTCACGTTCACTGTTACTTATAGTATCCTAATCCTTACCGTACTGATCTCTATCGCCGCCTTTAACAATAACCGCATCATGGATGACCTGATATTCTGGCCCCCGGCGATCAATATACGCCACCAGTACTATCGTTTCTTCACCTGCGGTCTGATCCATGCCGACTTCATTCACCTGCTGTTCAATATGGCTACCCTCTTTTTCTTCGGTCGCGCTTTGGAAGTCTATTACGGGGGGATATTGGGATTGCAGAATTACTGGTATCCCGTACTATACGTCAGCGCCGTCATCGTGGCCAATATTCCAAGTTATCTCAAAAGGAGGGATGATTATAACTACCGCAGCCTGGGCGCTTCCGGAGGCGTCTGCGCCGTCCTCTTTGCCGTTATCCTCCTTCGTCCCTGGGATAGGCTCTATCTTTATTTTATTCCAATGCCGGCCATCGTCTATGCAGGCTTGTTCATGGCCTACACGGTCTATATGGGAAAAAGAGGGGGCGACAATGTCAATCACGACGCCCATCTTTGGGGAGCCATCTATGGCATCGTCTTTACGATCGCTCTGCGCCCCAGTGTCGTCAGCACCTTCTTCAACGAGCTGCAGCATCCGCGTTTCTAGTGAATGGGACGCCAGCTGATCTTCAACGCCTGGCTGGTATGCTGTTCCAGCCGGAATCTGTCGTCGATCCTCATACCGACCACCCAGATGATCTTCTTATTCATCTCCAGCACCCAGACCTTCTCCTTCTGGACGAGAGACAGCTTATTGTCGATGAAAAATCGCGCCAGCTTCTTTTTCTTTCGCATACCCAGGGGATAGAAGTAGTCGCCGGGACGCCACTTGCGCAGCAACAGCGGGAACTGGATCGCCGACGCATCCAGCCAGGCCACCGACGGCTCCGGCGAAGGCTCCGCACCGGACAAAAGCTGCAGCTGCAATTCCCCCCCTTCATATGCCACCTTCCCTTCGGAGCATTCGATCAACACATTGTCCGCGGGCACATTCCCCAACGGGGAGATGATCAGCCAGCCGCGATCCTTTAAAATGCGATGGCTGGCCGAAAGAACATATTTGCCGGAACTGCTGTCCAGCAAATCCATCACCGCATCCACCTGCCGGGACGAAAACCCGAACGGATGAATGATCTCATAAACCAGCGTGGGCAGCGGTTGGGACTTCTTCAGCTTCAGCACGGGGATATGCACTTCCTCCCCTTTCTGCTGCAATAATTTGGTTTTATGCAGATCAACAGCCTGCCGGTATAATACTTCGATGTCCCTGAACCGCCCGATATTGTCTCCCAGATGCCGCGTCGCTCCCGGATACACCGATGTCAGCAATGGTATCAGCTGATGCCGGATATAATTGCGGGTGTACTTATCCGAAGCGTTGGAGCTGTCCTCCACCCATGCCAGCTGCTGTTGCGCCGCAAATTGCGCCAGCATCTCCCGTGTAGCAAACAACAACGGCCGCACCACATGGCCCTGCCTGGGCAGCATCGCCCTCAGCCCCGCGATACCCGTGCCCTTAAAAAAATTCATCAGCAAGGTCTCCACATTGTCATCCAAATGATGCGCGGTGACAACGGCTCCGCCGGGGCGCACTTCTTCAAACCAGCTATACCGCAGCTCACGGGCTGCTACCTGTATCGAACATCGCTGCTCCGCCGCATACCGGTCCGTATCGAATCTTTTAACGAGCACTTCTTTACCATATCGAACGCCAAGCTCCCTGACAAACGCCTCGTCCCTGTCGCTCTCCCCTGCCCGCAGCTGAAAGTTGGCATGCGCCATCACGAAGGGACGGCCCGCCCGGTGACAAAGCTCGCACAGCACCACGGAGTCCAGGCCTCCGCTGACAGCCAGCAATAAGGTCTCCTTCGGACCAAACAGCCCTTCCTTTTGTACAAACTCCTCAAACTGCTTTATCAATTCCATCAGGTTTTATTTATCCAACGCATATCCTTTTGTCCGTCGTGTCCTTCGGCTCCTCAATCGTCCAGGTCCTCATAGGCGGCCTGCAATTCATTATACGTACGCATCTCTCCCGCCCGCCGCGCCTCCTCCATTCCCCGCTGATACCATTGCAGGGCCAGCTCCTTCTCCCCCATTCGTTCCAGTAACTTTCCCAGGTGATAATACGATCCTACATAGGCAGGATCTCTTTCCAGCACCTCTTCCCACAATCTCCTCGCCGCATCATACTCTCCCAGCTTGCTGTATTCAAGCGCAAGCGCATGTTTCACGAACGCATCATGCGGATCAGCCTGCAGGAACTCTTTCAGCTTCTCTATCCTATCCATGCCCTACAAATTTTTTTTTCAATTATTGGGAATTATCTTTATAAAGTTTATCTTTGTTTTAGTTGCATAAACAACTTTATCGCTCACCTTAAATTCTTTCGGCATAATGAAGATATTAGTCTGTATCAGCAAGACGCCGGATACCACGGCGAAGATAGCTTTCACTCAGAACAATACGAAATTCGCAACCGACGGAGTCCAATGGATCATCAACCCCTACGATGAATGGTATGCGCTGGTGCGGGCAATAGAGCTGAAGGAAAAAGATGCTTCCACTGTGCTGCACCTTATCACAGTAGGCGCCGCCGATGCCGAACCCATCATTCGCAAGGCCCTTGCGCTGGGGGGCGATGAAGCTATCCGCGTCAATGCGGACAGTCACGACAGTTTCTATATCGCCAGCCAGATCGCCGCTATTGCCAAGGACGGTGGCTATGACCTCATCTTCACCGGTAAAGAAACCATCGACTACAACGGCTCCTCCATCGGGGGCATGGTAGCCGAGCTGCTGGACCTGCCTTATATATCCCTGGCTACAAAGTTCGATCTGGAAGGAACAACGGCTACGGTTGTCCGGGAGATAGAAGGCGGTGAAGAGACGGATAGCGTCAGTCTGCCGCTGGTCGTCAGCTGCCAGAAGGGCGTCGCCGAACAACGTATCCCGAATATGAAAGGCATCATGGGCGCCCGGACCAAACCCCTGAAGGTGGTAGAACCTGCGGCAGCAGAGCCCCTCACCAATGTGGTATCATTCGAGCTGCCTCCCGCCAAGGCCGGCGTCAAGCTGGTGTCGGCGGACAACCCGGAGGAATTGATCCGGCTGCTGCACGAAGAGGCAAAGGCATTCTAGTCCAACGAACCCCACATATGCCTAAGATTTCACATTAATCCATCCAAAAAAAGAACCATGTCAGTATTAGTTTTTATAGATCATTCCGAAGGTCATGTAAAAAAAGCTTCGTTGGAAGCATTGAGCTATGGCGCCGCCCTAGCCGGTCAGCTGGGTACCACCGCTGAAGGCATTCTGCTGGGTACGGTCACCGAAGACCTGGCGGCATTGGGCAGGTATGGGGTCAAAAAGATACACCAGCTGGCCCAGGAAAGCCTCAATCACCTGGATGCGCAGGTATACGCCAGGGTCATTGCCGAAACCGCGGTCGCCACAGGAGCCAATGTCCTCGTTTTCTCCAATAATCTCAGCGGAAAGGCTGTGGCGCCAAGGGTAGCGGTCCGGCTGAAAGCCGGATTGGTCTCCGGTGCAGTGGCCCTCCCCGATGTCTCCAATGGTTTTGTAGTAAAAAAGAATGTTTTCTCTGGCAAGGCATTTGCCAATATATCGTTAAACTCCCCCATTAAGATCGTGTCCCTGAACCCGAACTCCTATGCCGCCAAGGCAGGGGAAGGACAGGCAGAAGTCACCGCATTGAACATACAGGCAGGCGCTCCCAAGGTAAAGGTCGTCTCGGCCACCCAGGCCTCGGGCCAGGTGGCGCTGACAGAAGCCGAGATCGTCGTCAGCGGTGGTCGCGGACTCAAAGGCCCGGAAAACTGGGGCATGATCGAAGAGCTGGCCAGGCTGCTGGGCGCCGCTACTGCCTGTAGCAGGCCGGTGGCAGATGCACACTGGCGGCCTCATAATGAGCACGTGGGACAGACAGGTATCGCCATCGCCCCCAACCTTTATATCGCCATCGGCATTTCCGGCGCCATTCAACATTTGGCGGGAGTGAACCGTAGTAAGGTCATCGCTGTTATCAACAAAGACCCTGAAGCGCCCTTCTTCAAAGCCGCCGATTACGGCATCGTTGGGGACGCCTTCGAGGTGGTGCCGAAGTTGATCCAGGCCGTGAAGAAACTGAAAGGCATCGCGTAAATAATACACTTATAGTCAATACAGGATCCCCTGGAAGGGGGGTCAAGCCCCGCACGTTATAGCCCCGCCCCCCAGGACCGTACCCTGTTCCAGGGGGCTCGTTATTTGTTAAGCCCAGATATAGCCGGAACACAGGCCGCCGAAAGGTAAAGCTTTGGTCGGGGCTATCTTTTTTTTCGATAAAATCCCTACATTCGTGAATTATTTATGAAGAAGATAGAACTGGAAATAGTGGCCCTATCGCATAGCATAACGCAAACCCACTCCTATGCTGTTGTGTTGGGAGAGGTCAACGGTCTGAGACGCCTGCCTATCGTCATCGGCGGGTTTGAAGCACAGGCAATTGCCGTAGCATTGGAAAAAATGCACCCCAGCCGCCCGCTTACGCACGACCTGATGAAAAATTTCATGAGCGCCTTTACCATCGACCTGCAGGAGATCATTATCTGCGACTTACAAGAGGGGATCTTCTACTCCAAGCTCGTCTGTGTCAGCGAACATGATACGGTGGAAATAGATTCGAGGACCTCCGACGCCCTCGCCCTGGCCGTTCGCTTCGGATGCCCCATTTACACCTATGAGCATATCCTCGACAGCGCGGGGATCCTTATGGAAGACAGCTCTTCCAAAAAGAAAAAAACAGGGGTTACCGCGACCACCAGCAGCGCTCCCGAAGGCGGCGCCCGCGAAGACCTGAAAATAATGACCATTGAAGAGCTGGGCAAGCTGCTGAACGAAGTGCTGGAACAAGAGGATTATATCCGGGCCATCGCCATCCGCGATGAGATCAACAGCCGCCGCAAGGCACGATAGTATGTTATCTTTCCCCAACTGCAAGATCAATCTTGGACTGAGGATATTACGTCGCCGCGACGACGGCTATCACCAGCTGGAAACTGTATTCTACCCCCTGCCGGTAAGGGATGCCCTGGAAACCATTCGCAGCGAAGAGCTGACCCTCACGGCCACCGGCCTGGGCATACCGGGTGATCCCTCCACCAATCTCTGCCTCAAGGCCTGGCATCTGCTAAAAAAAGATTTCTGGGAGCTGCCACCCGTTCTGATCCATTTGCATAAGCATATTCCTATGGGAGCGGGCCTGGGAGGCGGATCAGCCGACGGCGCTTTTATGCTGGTCCTGCTCAATAAACAGTTCCGCCTGGGCTTGTCCGTAGAACGCCTTATGGATTATGCCGTCCAATTGGGCAGCGACTGTCCCTTCTTTATCCTGAACAAGCCTTGCCTGGGCGGAGGACGGGGAGAGGAGCTCCATCCCATCGACCTGGACCTTTCTTCCTATAGACTGGCCCTGGTCAATCCCGGCGTACACATCGGCACGGCATGGGCCTTTTCTCAAATTACACCTTCGGACAAAGGCAGATCCATAAAGGACATCATCCGGGAACCCGTGCCCGCCTGGAAAGATCAGCTGATAAATGATTTCGAAGCGCCCGTACTACGCTCCTATCCCGAACTAAAAAAAATAAAAGAAACATTATACGAGGCAGGGGCCATCTTTGCTTCCATGACAGGCAGCGGTTCCAGTTTTTTCGGGATCTTTGAAAAAGAAAACCCGCCTTCTGAAAAGCATATTGCGCAACTGCCGGGATTCCTGCTGACCTGAACGCCAAAACGTATTTGAAATGAAAGTAGCCGGCTTTTTATTTATTCGAAATGCCATAAAATACAACTATCCCGTCGAAGCTTCCATACGCAGCCTTCTTCCCCTATGCGACGAAGTGATTGTCAGCATCGGCAACTCCGAAGACGGCACCGAAGGCCTGATCCGTTCCATCGACTCCCCCAAAATAAGGATCTATCACACCGTATGGGATGATTCGCTCCTCGAAGGAGGAAGAGTACTGGCTGTGGAGACGGACAAGGCCTTTGACAAGGTGTCACGAAGTGCCGACTGGTGTATCTACCTGCAGGGCGACGAGGTCCTGCATGAAGACGACTATCCTGCCATCCGAAAGAGCATGGAGCAATATAAGGACGACACCCGCGTGGAAGGCCTGCTGTTCAAATACCGGCATTTCTATGGCAGCTATGACTATCTGGGCGACTCCCGCCGCTGGTACAGCCATGAGATCCGCATTATCCGGAACGACAGGTCCATACGATCCTACCGGGATGCACAGGGTTTTCGGAAAGAAGGACGCAAGCTGCAGGTCAAACCCATCGATGCATATATTTATCACTATGGCTGGGTCCGTCACCCGATGCACCAGCTGCAGAAGCACCTGGATTTCGAGAAGCTGTACGACAGTGACAGACTGGCCAAAGACATTTCCACCAACCAGACAAAGGAATTCGATTACTCCTCCATCGACAGCCTGGTTAAATTCACCGGGACGCATCCCGCTGCCATGCAGCCGGTTATACAGCAGCAGAACTGGCATTTTGCCGCCGACATCAGTAAGAAGAATTTTACCCTGAAGACCTGGGTCCTCTATTACATCGAACGCTATACGGGCCGCCGTCTCTTCGACTACCGCAACTACAAGATCATCTAGGGCGCCTCAGGAATTTTTCGTATCTTTGGGCCCGGTGTTACACATATCCCCCATATCATTCCTGGAGAAGAATCTCGACTTCCTCGACCACACGGTATAACCATATGACCCTTCCTTTCGGGGCACATCGCTCCGCCTCCCTCTTTCTTCACCAGTAATACTATTTTATGAACGCTATTTCCCTATCCCCTACCCTGTCGGATCTTTCCCGTCATTATCTCGAGCTGGAAGAAAAATACGGCGCACACAATTATCATCCACTCCCTGTCGTCCTCGACAGAGGGTCCGGCATCCATCTTTGGGATGTGGATGGGCGACGTTATATCGACTGTCTCAGCGGGTACTCCGCCGTCAACCAGGGACACTGTCATCCAGCCATCATCCATGCGCTGGTACAGCAGGCGGAAAAGCTGACCCTTACATCCAGGGCTTTTCACAGCGACCTGCTGGGAGAATATGCCCGCTTCATCACCGGCATCTTCCGGTATGACAAGGTACTGCCGATGAATACAGGCGTCGAGGCCGTAGAGACCGCCATCAAGCTCTGCCGTCGTTGGGGCTACCAGGTAAAAGGTATCCCGGAGAACAAGGCAAAGATCATCGTCTGTGCCGGCAATTTTCACGGCAGGACCAGCACGGTCATCTCCTTTAGCACCGACCCCGATTCAAACAGGCAATTTGGTCCTTATATGCCGGGCTTTGTCATCATACCTTATAACGACACCCAGGCGCTGCTGGAGGCCTTGCAGGACCCGGATGTCGCCGGCTTCCTGGTGGAACCCATACAAGGCGAGGCGGGAGTGGTAGTACCTCACGATGGCTATCTCCACCGGGCCTGGCAGCTTTGTAAGGAAGCAGGAGCGCTCTTCATCGCCGACGAGATACAGACAGGGCTGGGACGCACGGGCCGCATGCTGGCCTGTGATTACGAAGAGGTCAGGCCGGATATACTCATCCTGGGTAAGGCATTGAGCGGTGGTGTGCTGCCTGTCAGCGCCGTACTGGCCGATGATCCCATTATGCTGACGATACGCCCCGGCGAGCACGGTTCCACCTATGGAGGCAATCCCCTGGCCTGTCGTGTAGCCATTGCCGCGGTTACGGTCCTGCAGGAAGAAAAGATGACGGACAACGCCCGCCATTTAGGTGAGCTGTTCCGGGAAGAATTACGGAAATTGAACTCTCCTCATATACAGCTGGTGCGAGGCAAGGGTCTGCTGAACGCCATCATTATCAACCATTCCAACCCCGCCGCGGCCTGGGAGCTTTGCCTGGCGCTGAAAGATAACGGCATGCTGGCCAAGCCCACCCATGGAGACAAGATACGCCTGGCTCCCCCGCTGGTGATCACCCGTAAGGAAGTGATGGAATGTATCGACATCGTAAAGCACAGTCTGCCGGTGCTGGACCGGCTGTCGTAATGTGTGCCGAAAAAGATTAATTTTAGGGCTATTATGAGTAACCAGCCCCCTCACGTCGAAACACATATGCGCAGCTCAGCCATCCTCACCGACATCGTCATCGGCATGTCGGATGGTCTCACCGTCCCTTTTGCGCTGGCAGCCGGGCTCAGCGGGGCCGTCAGTCCCAGCCATCTCAATCTCATCTGGATCGCGGGGATTGCGGAGATTGCCGCAGGCTCCATCGCCATGGGCCTGGGTGGCTACCTGGCAGGGCGGACGGAAGTAGATCATTACAACTCCGAGCTGAAAAGGGAATACGACGAAGTGCGGGAAGTGCCCGAGAAAGAAAAGGAAGAGGTAAGGGAGTTCTTTTCCAACCTGGGTCTCAGCGAAGACGTGCAGCAGCAGGCCGTGGAGGAGATGACACGCGACAAGGACAAATGGGTGGACTTTATGATGAAATACGAGCTGGGACTGGACAAGCCCGATCCGCAACGGGCACGCAAGAGCGCTTTCAACATCGGATGCTCCTACATCGTGGGAGGTCTTATTCCCCTCAGCCCCTATTTCTTCGTCAACGATGGCATTACAGGTCTGAAGATCTCTGCGGTGATCACGCTGATATGCCTGTTCTTCTTCGGCTATTTCAAGAGCAGGATGACGGGCGTCAATCCCCTGGCAGGCGCCTTACGGGTAATGGTCATCGGCGCGCTGGCCGCAGGCTGTGCCTTTGCCGTAGCCAGGGCTGTCCAGCATTGACAGGTCCTGGCCTCTCCCGGCAGTTCCGACGCTACCGCTTCCCGTCTTTCAGCTTGATGTCGGGCAGGGCAGCCGCTGTGATCATGATGAGGGGCGCCAGCAGCACCAGGAATATCCCGATATGCTTCTCCGGACAGATGCCTCTGTAGCAGGCCGTGTATAGTATAAACGTCTTCAGGCTGAACGCGAGGGTCATCGCGCACACCACGAGATTTGTCCTTTTCGCCCAGATGCGGGGGACGAGGAACAAAGGAACGGCGATACAGCAAAAAAAAATAAATACCTTGCCGGGCTTGCCATAGGCATTGTTCTCCGAAAAGAAGCCGGTAAAATCCTTTCCTACATCAGGATAATAAGCCCAGGGCATATAGCAGACCCCAACAAGCAGGATGGCCGCCGCAATACCGATCCATTGAGAATATTTCATAAGAGCGCGCAAATTACATCAAAACCCTCATCCACTCAAATTTCCAGCTGGACGGGCACTCCGGGCTCGAGCCATACCAGCTCATTCTCCAGCCCTGCCGCGATGAATTGCCCATGCGATACGGCACGGTTTTCCAGGAAATGCTCCCAGCCCTCCTGGTGGGTAGGCACCACGTTATTGACATGGAATTGCTTCGCAACACGGATGGCTTCCTCCGTGGTAAAGGTCAGGTAACGATCTCCTATCTGCGCCGGGAACCCTGCCCTGCCGATATGCAGGATGGCCGTGTCCACGGTGAAACGCTCGCCTACTTCTTCAACGCCTTTGAAGTATACGGTGTCCCCCGATATGTACAGGACGCCGTGCTGCTGGCCATCCCATTCCAGGACAAAACCCAGCACATGCCCCGCCACACGGTGCAGCTCCTCGTCCGAACCATGCATACAGGGCGTGCCCGTGATACGCAGACCCGGAACCTTATCCGTATCGATCCTCACTGTCTCCCAGTCATCTATACCCGTCACTGTCGACAATCCCAGCCTTTCCCGGGCCTCCCGGGTAGAGACGATCCGGGGAACGGTATTCAGAAATTCCCTGCCGCTGTTGTCCAGGTTATCCTTATGCTGATCATGGCTCAGCAATACCAGGTCCACATGCCCCAGCTCTTCCGGGTGCAATGCGGGCGAACCTGTTTTCCTGAGTATCCTGCCCGAGCCCGACTGATAGGAGCCACCGGCCGCGTCAAAGGCGGGGTCGGTAACAATGCGAAACCCCTGGATGTCGATGAGCATACATGCCGTGTCGATCTGTGTGATAGTAACGTTACTCGCGTTCATAATTGATCTTTTTAAGGTGCTCGTGCTTCTTCGAGGTCATAAATTTTTTATTTTAATACTTGCAGCTGTAGTTCGATGAGAGGGCGTAACTTCTCCGGCTCGGAATGCACCCTTCGGGTAATATTCAGGCCATTCCACACCGTCAGCAGATACAATGCCAGAACGGCCGGGTCTTCCTTTGTCCGCAGCTCCCCTGACTGCTGCGCCGCTTCTATATAAGTCCGGAACAGCTCTTCCAGTCTCTCCAGCTTTTTGGCCGCCCGTGCGCTGAGCGAATGTTCTGTATTCATAAGCCCGACAATCGTATTCCCCATAAAGCAGCCCTTACGGTGCAGATGGGAAGGACTGCCGGCAATCGCCCGGAAGAATTCCCGGATCCTTTCCATGGGACGTGGATGACTGGGAAGGTCCGTGGCCAGCCGGTGTATGGCATCGCTGACGAATCTGTCCATGATCTTTTCGAACAGCTCCTTTTTGCTGCCAAAGGCATGATAAAAGCTGCTCTTACCCAGCCCCATCACCGTCAGCAGCTGGTCCAGCGAGGTCGCTTCATAGCCGCGGGTCCAGAAAAGCTCCCGGGCCTTCTCCAGCACTTTTTCTTCGTCGAATATGGGTGGTCGTCCTGCCATGAGAAATGTGCAGGAATTGGTCTTCGTTATAAAATAGCCCAATTCCAGCAAAGCGCTAACGTCTGTCCTTCGGACAATCCGCTTTCAGCGGCTCAGTAAAGGTAGTATTTTGTACTAATTGGTACAAAATAAATTTCTTGCAGCCCTTCCTATGAATTTTTGTCTATTTTTAAAAGGCCGGTAATTTGCGACGGTATG
>Ga0207667_10000418_pt1 | contig 57362 bp, 46 predicted proteins | sample KBSCornC52_FD_184301 | JGI IMG/M metagenome (GOLD analysis project Ga0207667, IMG submission 184301) | Corn rhizosphere microbial communities from Kellogg Biological Station, Michigan, USA - KBS Corn C5-2 (SPAdes) (version 2) | ecosystem: Host-associated > Plants > Roots > Rhizosphere > Soil ... | reverse complement strand
ATCGACCAGCAGTACTGTACTAGCAAAGGGTACCGTAGTAGGAGTCATCCGTGAGTTCATCGCAATCAGCGGCTAAGCTGTTCCATTCCGCAGGTTTACCGAAGATTCGGCTCGGCCGCTCGTGTCCTGTTTCTGCTTTGCATTTCGTATGATGCCCAAACCACAGCCGGCGGTTTTCTGCTGGACTGCTTTCCCAAGACCTTTTCCAGTTGCCCGCAAATTCTATCCGGATTGTCCCGAATTGCAAGTGCCCGCAAAGGTGCATTCGTCAACCGGCCGCAGTTCGCGACTCTCTCGCGGCCTGTTTCAGGCAAGCGCATATTGGCAATGGCGCCTTCATGTGGCTGATGGCGGGAACTTTTGCCACGATGCTACATTCGCGGATCCGCGTCATTTTCACCCTCGTATTCGCCTAAAGTTGCAGAGAAACACGGGAGTTACGTTGATACCTTATTACCTGGAGCGAACGACATGGGGCTCGACATCCGAATTCCTCTCGGCCTGGTCTTCCAGATCCTTGGAGGAATCATGGCGCTCTTTGGCCTGTTCACGCGCGAAGATGTGGCGCTTTACGAGAAGTCCCTGGGCCTCAACCTGAATTTGGTTTGGGGAGCCGTCATATTCCTCTTCGGTGCCATCATGTTCTTCATGGGCCGAAGGCAGAAATGGCAGCATGACTCCTTCAACCCTGAACCATGGGAGACACAGGCCGCAATCAAGCCACGTCACTGACCTATGCATATCGAATATCGCATCAGCGAGGCGGACTACCGGAGCGCAGCCGAACTGGCCATGCGCAAGCGCTCCAACGCGTCTTCGCTTGAGTATTTCCTGCCCTACATGTTCTCCATCGTCTGGGTCGCCGCAGCGCTGATCACCGGAGCGGCGGACAACGGCTTCTCCGACTCCGCCGACCTCATCTTCGTCTTCGGAGCCGTTCCTGTGCTGATCGGGCTGCTCTGGCGCCGCCGCAAAGCCTTCATCGGCGACTATTCCCGCACGTCGGTCCTCCACCCGCTACAGATCCTCAACCTCGATACCAACGGCATCACCCGGGGACAGGGCAAAGAGGCCATCAAAGCGCCTTGGACCTTCTACACTAAATTCGCCGAAAACAATCGCGTCTTCATCCTGTATCAGGAGGGCAGCCATCACTTCCTGCCCATCGTCAAATCGCACCTCACGGTGCTGCAGATTGACGAACTGCGAGCGCTCTTGACCGCACGCATCGCCCACTAGCGGCTCACGGCCCGGTCCAGCCCACATACAGCTGCTCTGCGGTCCTCAGCCCGGTCGCTCCATACGGTCCGATGCCAACCAGGTAAATCGCCCAGGCCAGGAAGGCGGGGCTCATCGCCCATCTGCGCAGATACTCTCGTGCGGGGCTGCCCTCGCCCTCCGTCCAGTAGAGATACAGCACAAACAATGTTGCGTCGATCCCCGCAGCGCCCATCCATCGCGAGGTATCGTGCCCCAGCGCGCACAGCAGCAGGGGAGAGGCAAAGAGCAGCAGTGTCGCAATCCTTTGACCTCGACGTGCTCCCGTCTGCTCCAGCGTTCCCTGGACCAGCCGTGCCAGCAGCCACAGATAAGGTACGGTGAGCAAGACCGTCAGCGCCAGAATCTTCAACACATCTGCCGAGTAGAGCCGCCGCACAAGAGCTTCCTGCTGCGCGAAGCTTGAGGCCATCACGTCATACACCTGCCGCTGGATTCCGACGTTGGTCCGCGATTGTGCCTCGGCCCATATCGTGTCCGGCGAGACGTTCAAGGTGCCCCAGTGCATCACGCAGACGAAAGCCGCTGCGAACACCGCCACATGCAGCGCAGCCGCGGCCCAGTGCAGTCGTCCGCGCAAGACACGCTGCAGCAGCACCGCAGCGATCAACGGATAAAACATTAGGCAGAAGGCCTCATGGCTCAGCAGCGCAAGGCAGCACACCGCACAACTCGCTGCCACGCCGAGTGCGCTCGGCGCTCGCGCCAGCAGCCACAGGCTCGCGATCAGCAGGATATATAGCGTGACATCCGGCTGCGCGAACAGATATCCCAGATGCGGCAGCAACGCCGGGCCGCTCAGCAGAACTGCCGCAAGCCGCCGCTCGGCGGCGTCGCCAAATAGGATTCTGCGAAACACAACATAGGTCAGCGCGAACGCCGCCGCCAGAAAGGCGTACTGGATCAGCATCAGCTCCGTCCGTGGAAGCCAGTGCACACCTGAGAGCGTTTCGCCCACCAGCCCACGCTTCACAAAGCCGTGCTGGTAGGTCAGGAAATACAGCGCAAATCCGTAGTTCAGGTTTACAGGGCCATAGCTGTTGATCGCTCCCACAAACAGCGGAGCCCACGCAAGCAACCCGGTGCCTCGTCCGACCGCTGTCTTCCTCTCGTCTCGCTCCATCGACTCGTGAGATGCACCCTGGAGCCGCAGAAGCGCTCGGCTTGCGATTGGAAACGCCGCTTACGGGAATTGCATCGTTCATTCCCCGGTAACGAAGCTTGCGATAATGGAGACATGAAGCGCCGCACAATCGGGCATTATGAGTTCTTGCGCAAGATCGGCGCAGGGGGCTCGGGGGTCGTCTACCTCGCCACCGATACGCTGTTGCAGCGCCCGGTCGTTCTCAAGCTGCTCAAGCGCGGCTCGCAATCGCCCGAGCAGGTGCGCGCCACGCAGCTGCGCGAGGCACGTCTCGCCTCTGCCATTGACCACCCCAACGTCTGCGCCATCTACGAGGTCGGCGAAGCGCCCGCCGAGGGCGGAGGCGAAAGCGAAGCCTACATCGTCATGCAGTACATCCCCGGCAAGTCGCTGGACAAGCTGATCGCCGCTGGCCCGGCCAGTTTGCAGCTCGTACTCTCCGCGGGCATCCAGATTGCCGACGGTCTCCACGCCGCGCACCAGCTCGGCATCTTCCATCGCGACCTCAAGCCGGCAAACGTCATGCTCACCGATGGCGGCCTCATTAAGATTCTCGATTTCGGCCTCGCCCGCAAACTCAGTCGCGACGAAGCCGAGTTCGATCCCGCGACTCCCGGCCGCCACACTCCCTTCAATCCGGCTGCAACCTACACCGCACGTGGAGGCACCATCGCTTATATGGCGCCCGAGCAGTTCGTCACCGGCCGCTCTTCCGTGCAGTCGGACGTCTTCGCGCTGGGCCTCATCCTGTATGAGCTCTCCAGCGGCCGCCATCCCTTTCACCGCCCGGACGCACCCGAGTTCCAGACGATCCGTGCACTCCAGTTTGCCGATCCGCCGAACCTGCGCGAGATCGTCCCCGAGCTTCCAGTCGAGCTGGAGTCGGTCATCTTGCGTTGTCTGGAAAAGCAGCCCTCCGCGCGATTTGCCTCTGCAGCCGAGGTCCGCGAAGGCTTACGCACCATCATGAAGGCGATGCAGCTCGACGCCGTCGGCATGCCTGGTGATTCGATCTCGCAGGTGCCGGCGCAGGCCCATCTGGAGCTCGAATCGCCAGAAGAGGAAAAGCGCGCCACCGGCATCCTCTCCATGCTCGCGGAGCGTTTCCGCGAATCCGGCTCGACCGGACCAGCGCGGCATAATTCCATCGTCGTGCTGCCTTTTGTCAACTTCGGCAACGCCGTCAGCAACGGCGACTCCGCTCCGTCGCCCCTCTACGGATACGCTTTGGCCGACGCCATCGCCGCTCGTTTGGCCCGCATGAGCTCACTGATCGTTCGCCCCTCCAGCTCACTGATGTCGATTCCCGCACATCAACTCGACCCACTGGCCATTGGGAAGAAGCTGCTGGTCCGTTTCGTGCTCGCCGGGAATTTCATGCGCTCCGCCGCCGGTTTCGATCTCAACTGGCAGCTTCTCGATATCCCCTCGCAGTCGGTGCGCGCCGGAGGCTCCATCAGCGTGCCCTCCTTCGATCTCATCTCCGTCCAGACTGAGATCTGCAACGAGGTCTTCTCCACGCTGCAGGGAGTCGGCGACCTGCAGAACGTCTCCTCCGATGCAGCCGGCCGCGAGACCGCTCCATCACTCAGCGAAGATCTCTCCGAGGAGTACCTGCAGGCCCGTGCCGTTCTCTCTTCCTTCATGTCCCGCACCGGATCGCTCGACGATCTGAACCGCGCTCGCGGGCTGTTCGAGGATGTCATCCGCCAGAACGCCGCCTACGCCGCAGCCTGGTCTGGCCTCGGCATCACTCACCTGCAGTACGCCCGCCACGGCCTCGGCGGCCAGATGCATGTTCTCGAAGCCCGCCGCGCCTTCGACAAAGCTCTGGAGCTCGATCGCGGCTCAGTGGAAGCCAATCTCTACCGCGTTTACATGCTGCTCTCTCGAGGCGAAAAGGAATCCGCCCGACATGGTATCGAGCACCTGCTGCGTACCGCCGCCAATGATTGGAACGTCCACCTGGTCGCCGGGCTCACCCTGCGCATCGACGGACTGTATGAAGAGGCGCTCGACCAATTCAATACTTCGCTGCGGCTCAACCCTGCCAACGCCGCCATCATCTACAACCACCGCGCGCGCGTGTACCAGTATCAGAATCAGCTAGAGCTCGCCAGCGATGAGATTGAAAAGGGCCTCACGCTGGAGCCCCGCCAGCCGCTGCTCCGAATCTCACGCGGCTATCAGCAGATGCGTCAGGGCGACCTCAAGAAGGCCGTCGAAACACTTGAGCGCGTCATTTCCGACGAGGCCAGCCTCCGCATCGTGTTCCCGACCATCGCCCTCTGTTACGTGCAGCTCGGCGATCGCAAGAAGGCCGCCAGCTTCATCCTGGAAGAAACCCTGGCCGCGGCTGAGGCAGACGGCGAGATGGCCTACCGTCTCGCAACCTATTTCGCCGTCGACGGCGACGAGTCCGAAGCCCTCCACTGGCTCCGCCGCGCCATCTATCTCGGCAACGAGAACCATCCCTGGTTCTCGAAAAATCCTGCATGGCGCAACCTCAGCGGCCACTCTGACTTCGAGCGCATCCTCGAAGATCTGAAAAAAAGCTACAGGCGCAACCAGAAGAACTGGAAGCGCCTGCTCACTCAAGTACGAGATGTGATCGAGGCCTGAGGCCCGCCTTGCTGCTTAGTTGCCGGTCGGAACCATCGGCGACATCGTGCTTGCAGATGCCACACCCAGCGGAGTCGTGCTCATCGGCTCGGTCAGACTGAACACAATGCCAAGGTCCTTCGGCAGTTCGGCCTGACGGTCCTGCTTCAGCCAGATCACTGTCCCCAGCCCAGCCCCGACGCCGGCTCCGATCACCGCCCCGGGCACGCCGCCCAGCACTGCGCCGGCTGCCATCGGTCCGCCTGCCGCCAATCCAATCGCCGCCAGCGTCTTCTTGTTATTGTCACTGCGCAGCACGGTGCCTTCTTCGTTCACCTTGGTGTGGTCCCAGTTGTCGGTGTCGATCACCCGCGCGTCGACGATGTACTTGCCTCCATCCGGCAGAGTGATGGTCTTCGGCTCCAGGTGAATCGCCGCGCCGCCGCTGATTCGGCTGCCACCGCGAACGTAGGTCACCCGCCCTTCCAGCAGCGAACCCGCCGGCACGATCACCTTGCCATCCTTCATCACCGGCTCACTGACCGTTGCGGAAAACTTCGTGCCTGCCACGGTCGTCTGGGTTGAAATCGCCTCCTGCAGCTTCGCCTTGATCAGCGTGCCTTCGGAGATCTCGCCCGGCCGTGACGGAACCGTGGTCACAATCCCGGCGTCAGGATCCTTGGAGTTTGCTGCATCGGAGAGCAGCCGGCGCTCATGGCTCCCCGCAGTCTCGGCCGTGACAATATTCGCATCCGGATCCAGCACGGGCTGGGCCATCGGAGCGGGCGCCGGAGTTCCGGGCGCGTGATATGGCACATACGATCCATACACCTCTTGCGTCGCCACCGTCGCGGGAATCGCTGCCGAGGGTTTCGCTGGATGCGCTGGAGCCGTCTCCACCGTATCGGAGTCGGTTGTGATCACGGTGTCGGCAGGGTGCGACACTCCGGTGCGCTCTTCCTGCGCATGAACCGGGGCGGCAAGCATGCAGGTCGCCGTGCAAGTCGCGGCAATCCACGCCAACCTGCGAGTGGAAGCGGAATTTCGGGCCGGAATCGTCATAACAGTACTCTCCGTCAAAACACGTGTGAAGAGACCGGGGACTCGCTGTTTTGCGCCGAAATCGTACACCGCGCGCCGCGAGCCTGTCTCAACATCAGAGTAGACGTCCGCCAATACTACCCGCGCGGGAAATCCGGTTCAGGGAATCCAGCCAGCCAATAACCCATCGCAAAAGGCAAGGGCAGCCTGCTAGAGGCTGCCCTTCCTTCCCGGAGCTTCGCAAAATGAGGAACCCTGCGGAGACTCCCACTCATAAGGGGTGAGAGCGCCACCGACTTCGGCGTTGCACTCCTGTACTAAGCAACTAGCCTGCCAAACTTCACAGGGCCGCTTACCTGGAAACCCACAGGTTTTGGCGGGGCTTGGATTCCAATGTGAAAAATTTTGCCAACTCAATGGGTAATCCGATTCCTCCCGCGCTCCGCGCAGCGCGCACCGGACTACGGTGACCGGTGCCTTTGCTAGAATCCAAGTTGGTGAAACAACCTGCTGTAGATCTCATTACAACCATTCACATCGCAGGCGGACCGGCCCTTGCCGTTGACCGCCGCGCCAAACTCAACGAGCGCCTCCAGCACCGCGTCGTCGCCTCTCCTGGCGGCGCCTTTGCACGTGGGGTATCGACCAGGAGCGAAATGACCGAGATTGTTTCCATCACCGCGCGCGAGATCCTCGACTCCCGCGGCAATCCCACCGTCGAAGCCGACGTATACCTCGCCGACGGAGCCATGGGCCGCGCCGCCGTCCCCTCCGGAGCCTCCACCGGAGAGCATGAGGCAGTCGAGCTTCGCGACGGAGACAAGTCGCACTACCTCGGCAAAGGTGTCCTCAAGGCGGTGGAAAACGTCGAGTCTATCCTCGCCCCCGAACTCAAGGGCATGGACGCTTCCAACCAGCGCATGATCGACGACACCATGATCGGCATCGACGGTACCGACAACAAGGGCCGGGTCGGCGCCAACGCCATCCTCGCCGTCTCCATGGCCTGCGCCCGCGCCGCTGCCAACGCGCTCAATCTGCCGCTCTATCGCTATCTCGGCGGCGTCAACGCTTGCATCCTGCCCACGCCCATGATGAACATCCTCAACGGCGGCAGCCACGCGGACTCCAACGTCGACTTCCAGGAGTTCATGGTCATGCCGGTCGGTGCGGAAACCTTCGCCGACGCGCTCCGCTGGGGCACGGAGGTCTTCCACACCCTCAAGGGCGTCCTCAAGAAGAACGGCTACTCCACCGGGGTGGGTGACGAGGGCGGCTTTGCTCCTAGCCTCAAATCCAATGAGGAAGCCGTTGAGCTCATCCTCGAAGCCATCGACAAGGCCGGCTATCAGGCAGGCGAGCAGATCGCCATCGCGCTTGATCCCGCCTCCAGCGAGTTCTACGACAAGGAAAAGCAGCGTTACATCTTCAAGAAGTCCGATAAGCGCGAGCTCACCAGTCAGCAGATGGCCGACTTCTGGAAGTCATGGGCAGAGAAGTATCCCATCGTCTCCATTGAAGACGGCCTCGCCGAGGATGACTGGGACGGATGGAAGTACCTCACGGAAAATCTCGGGCACATCCAGCTCGTGGGTGACGACCTCTTCGTCACCAACACTGAGCGCCTGCAGCAGGGAATCGAGCAGAAGGTCGCCAACGCCATCCTGATTAAGGTCAATCAGATCGGCACTGTCTCTGAGACGCTGCAGGCCATTGAGCTCGGCCGACGCTATGGCTATGCATCCATCATCAGCCACCGCTCCGGTGAGACCGAAGACACCTTCATCGCCGATCTCGCGGTTGCCACGGGCGCCGGCCAGATCAAGACCGGCTCCGCCAGCCGCACCGACCGTATCGCGAAATACAATCAACTTCTCCGTATCGAGGAAGAGCTGGGCCCCACCGCAGAATTCCTCGGCATCGAATCCATCAACTTCGCCGGCTAGCCCATGCGTATCTGTCCCAGAGCCCCACAGCTACCCTGTGGGGCTCCGGCCTTTGCCAATCCGGAATCTAGCAGCTAGCGACCAGCAGCCAGCAACTTATGTCCCTCCTCTGCCTCAACGACCTCACCATCCACTATGAGCAGGCCGGCGCCGGCACTCCCGTCCTGCTCATCCACGGCCATCCGTTTGACTGCACCATGTGGCGGCCCCAACTCGCGGCCGGTCTTCCCGCTCATCTCATCTCGCCCGACCTGCGCAATTTCGGCCGCTCGGTCTCGCAGAACGGGCCGGCGGGATGGTCCACCTACGCCGAGGACCTGCTCGCGTTCACCGACTCACTCGGCATCGACCGCTTTGCCGCTGCCGGGCTCTCCATGGGCGGGCAGATAGCGCTGGAGCTTGCCGCGCTTGCTCCCGACCGCCTGATCGGGCTTGCGCTCTGCGACACCTTCGCGCAACTCGACACACCGGAGAAATCATCCGGTCGCCTCGCCCTTGCCGAACGCCTCGAGCGGGAAGGCATGGACGGTTATGCCAAAGAAGTGCTGCCCAAAATGCTCTGCGCACAAACTCTTGAGACTAAGCCGGAGATCGCGCACGAGCTGTTGGACATGATGCAGCGCTGTCCGGTACGCGGGGCGGCCGAAGCCGCGCGCGCGCGCACCGGTCGCCGTGATTACCTGCCGCTTCTCCCAGAAATCGGCGTGCCGACGCTGATCGTTGTCGGCGAGCACGATGCATTTACCCCAGTTGCCGACGCCGAGCGGATGCATGCGGCCATCCCCAACTCCGTGCTCGTCGTCCTGCAGCAGGCAGGGCACGTCGCCAACCTCGAACAGCCGCAGGCCTTCGACGCGGCCCTTGGCAGGTTCGTGCGTCGGCTTTGAAATCGGAAGGGAGCGATTGTGGATTGTTGCAGCGGAGCGAATGCAAACGAAGCGGAGTTTGAGCGGCTGACCGCGCAAATCGCAGAGCTCGAGATCCGAGAGGCCGAGATCCTCGCCATTCCCGGCGGCGAGCTGTCAGTCGAACTCGCGGGTATCCGCGAGGAGCGCGCAGGTTTGACGCGTGAGTTAGAAGAGCTGTGGGCGCGGCGCTCGAATCGCTGCTGAATCTCCGCCCGGCTCGGCTACGCGTCCACTGCCGGAGCCCGCGCTTCCTCATCCAGCGTGAGCTCGTCCAGCATGTCGTCCACGAACCCTTCACTTTCGAGCAGGGCCTCGTCGCCGAGCGCCTCCGCAAAGAGCAAGCCGGCAGGCTCCGGCTCGCCCGCAATCAGGGCTCGCACGGGCGCGAAGCTGCGCCGGTGCAGGGGGCAGGGGCCGAGCTCGCGCAGCTGTTTCCGGTGGCTCGGCGTAGCGTAACCCTTGTGTGCCGCCAGCCCGTAGCCCGGATGCACTTCATCCAGCTCGCGCATCAACCGGTCGCGGTGCACCTTGGCGATCACGGAGGCCGCAGCAATCGAGAGCGACAGCGAATCGCCATAGATCAGGCGCGTCTGGGCACACGAGTGGTCCACTCGCATCGCATCGATCAGCAGATGATCCGGCGCGAGCGCGAGGCCTTGAATGGCAGCAAGCATCGCGATCCGCGTCGCCTGGTAGATGTTCACCCGGTCGATCGTTTCCGCATCGACCTCGGCCACCGAAACAGCCAACGCACGCTTGCGAATCCGGCGGTCGAGCCGCTCGCGTTCCTGGCGGGTGAGCTGCTTGGAATCCTTCAGTCCCGCGCGGGCAAGCGCGTCCATGCGCGGCGGCAGGATCACGGCAGCGGCTACCACCGGCCCAAAGAGCGCCCCCCGGCCCACCTCGTCCACGCCGGCGATCGTCCTGAAACCTCGATACCGCAGCGCCTGCTCGGGCGCATCGCTGCACACCAGCAGCTTGAGCATGCGCTGCTTCGCCGTCGCGGCCGAGACGGCCTGCGCAATGCGGAGAGAGGAAGTAATGCTGCCCATGCTGCGTACGAGTTTAGCGCGGACGCAGGTGGAATTCATGGCCCGAATTGCGAGCGCGCGCAAAAGGAAAGGCCACGGTTGCCCGTGGCCCAAGGTTGTGAAACGAGGAAAAACTTTAGGGGCGCGCGACCTCTTGCAGGCGGGCAGCCTTGCCGCGCAGGCCACGGAGGTAGAAGAGCTTGGAGCGGCGCACCTGATAGGAGCGAAGCTTCTCGACCTTGTCGACGACCTTGGAGTTGTACGGGAAGATGCGCTCGACGCCCTGGCCGAAGCTCATCTTGCGAACGGTGAAGGTGCCCTGGGGTCCCTTGTTGGTCGCGATGACCATGCCCTCGAAGGCCTGGAGGCGCTCTTTCTCGCCCTCCTTGATCTTGACCTGCACGCGCACTGTGTCGCCGGGGCCGAAGCTGGGATGATCGGTCCGCTCAAGCTTGGCGGCCAGTTTCTGCATGATGGGATGGATAGACATGACGATTCCTTACGTAAAAAGTCGCAGGACTTAGTTTACACGATCTTTGCCGGATTGGGCAGGTGGAATCGGTCCGAACACAGCCGCCCCTCAACGTCTATCCTACGTACTCCGAGGTCCCCATGAGCAGAACTCGAACCGCTTGTATATCGCGGCGCCCTGGGCTCCTTTGCAAACTGGCCCTCACGACGCTCCTACTCGGAACCGTCCTGATATCCACGCAGCCAGCACTGAGCGAGGCCTCAACCGACGCCCAGCGCCAAAACGCTGCCTTTGAGGTCGCCAGCATCCGCCCGCATCAAGGTCCGATGCACGTTATGGGCGGCTTTTCGTCCTCGGGGTCACGGCTCACTCTCGAGGGCTATAACCTGCGACTGCTTGTGATGGAAGCGTACGGGTTGAAGAGTTACCAGATATCCATACCCGCAACCGTCTCGCAACCAGACGTGTATTACGACATTGTCGCCACCGCTGAAGACGAAAATACGCCGACGAGGAGCGAATTCCGGGAAATGCTCAAGGGTCTGCTCGCGAACCGCTTTCAGCTCAAAATTCACATGGAGAAGCGGCAGTTGCCGGTGTACGCGTTGGTCGTCGGCAAAGGCGGACCAAAACTCAATCCGCCGTCAGACTCGGCCCACCAGCTGCATGGCGTAAATGGCCGCAATCAATTTATAGAAGCAGGGCGCATTACGATGAACGACCTGGCAAATGAGATATGGTCTGACTTCATCTCCGAGCGCCCGATCCTGGATCGCACTGGCCTTCCCGGCAGTTACAAACTCCGTGTCGAAGCCACTCCGGAATTCCGTCTGAACCGCGACCCCCAGCCGGGTGATCTCAGTATCTTCACCGCCGTTCAGGAGCAACTCGGCTTGAAGCTCGAACCCTCCATGTCACTGATCGACACGCTCGTCGTCGATTCCGCGCAGAAACCCTCAGACAATTAGAGGTCAGGAAGGCATCAATCGACGTGTCCGCCCCGACGCCATCCCGGTTCTACTTCCACATGAAGTAGAAGCCCGGCGCCTGATCCAGCACGTGCGACGGCGCGTGGATTAGCTCGTCGGTATCGTCGGTAAGGCTGGCGAGCAGGCCCTTCCGCTGGCTGGGCGGATGGACGATCCCCGGCTCCCCATTAATCCCGACCGAGCGTGCGGTATCGATCAGCGCAACCCGATAGCCGCCGATCTTGTCGATCAGGCCGAGCTTCAAAGCCTGCTCTCCGGTCCATACCTGACCTGTCGCGAGCGGGCGGATCCGGTCGTCTGTGGTGTGGCGGCCGACGGCGACGTCGTGTACGAACTGGCCGTACATGTTGTCCACCAGCGACTGGAAGTATTTCTGCTCCTCCGGGGTCGGGTCACGCGTCGGATCGCCTGCATCCTTCAGGGTTCCAGCGTGGATCACCACGCTCTTCAGCTTGGCCCACTTGTACAGATCGCCGTAGTTGGTCCACTCCATAATTACGCCGATCGAGCCAACCACCGAGGCGTTGTTGGCGTAGATCCGGTCGCAGCCGCTGGCAATGTAATACGCCCCGGAGGCTCCTACGGACTCCACCGAGGCGACAATCTGTTTGTTCTTCTCGTGGCGCACGCGAACCACCTCATTGAAGATCTCCTGCGAGGCTGCGGCTCCTCCACCCGGCGAATTGATGTGCAGGATGATGGCTTTCACGGAAGAGTCTTCCGCCAGCTTGCGGATCTGAGTATTCACCTTGTCGGCATCCAGAATGGTGCCGCTCAGGTCGACGACCCCAATCCTGGAGCCGACCTTGAACCCGTCAATGCCGGCGGCGTTCTCGCCCGTCAGGCTGCGGGTGACGGACCATACCATGAACGTAATCAGAAGCGCGATTACCGCAATTGAGCCGCCGAGGATCGAGATCCAGAACCACGGAGAGCGGCGCGGTCGCGCAGCCGGCTGATACGCGGGATAGGGCGCGGCATAGCCGTAGGGCGGCGCGTAACGTGCGGCGGGCGGCGGAGGTGGTGCAGTGGGAGGCGCTGCGGCGGACTGGGCTGGGGCCGCAGGTTGCTGGTCAATCGGGTCTTCCGGCATTTGGAAAGTTTAGCCCTATTTTCCGGAAACAGTCATAGTCAATAAGGGGAGTGCGACAGAGCGGTAGGACCTGCGAGCGGCGCGAATGAAGCGATTTTTTGCAACTACTTTCCCCTTCAACATCTAATAATTGCAGTATCATAAGTGCGGTTCTTCGCGGGTTGGCGCTGGGGATTGCCTGGAAGGCCTTGGACAGTAAAAGGCAGCCAGGTTCAGGAACGCGTACGCACGAGACAAATCATGGCAACTCCGCAGTTGAGCATCGTCATCCCGGCCTACAACGAGAGCGCCCGTATTGAGGCCACGCTTGGCCGGGTGATGGAGTGCGTCGAGACTCAGGGCTGGGATGCCGAGGTCCTCGTGGTGGACGATGGCTCCAGGGATTCGACCCCGGAAATCATTCAGACTTGGATGCAGCGCTATCCGCGGCTACACCTCATCAAGAATGAGGGCAACCGGGGCAAGGGCTACTCGGTGCGCAACGGGCTGCTGCAGGCGGCTGGCGACATCGTCATGTTTACTGACGCGGACCTCTCGGCTCCAATGGAGGAGGCCGAACGGCTGTTTGCGGCGATCCACGCCGGCGCCGATGTCGCGATTGGGTCGCGCTGGCTGGATAAGCAGAGGCAGACGATCCATCAGCCGCTCTATCGCCGATTCTTCGGGCGCTGCTTCAACTGGGTCACGCGGATGGTTATGGGTCTGCCGTTCAAAGACACGCAGTGCGGCTTCAAAGCATTCAAAAGGTCCGCGGCGCAGGTAATCTTTCGCCTCCAGCGCATTGAGCGCTGGGGATTCGATCCGGAAATCCTGTTCATCGCGCAGAAGCTCGGATACGAAATCCGCGAAGTGCCGGTGACATGGGGCCACGACGAACGCAGCCGGATGAGCTATCTCAAAGATGGCATGAAGATGCTGGAAGAGATGGCGGCCATCCGGGCGAACTCGATTGCTGGCCGTTACGATGAGGATATCGCCGCGCTCAAGGACACCAGCACCATGGTCACGGCGCCCTCCCCGCGAGCAAAGGTGAGCGAGGGAACGCGCGCGCACGGGTAGGGAGATCGCTTGCTGCGGTCGGTCTTCATCGCGCTCTCTCGAAACAGAACAGTCAGGCACTGGGCGGAGCAGTCGCGGGTGGGCCGGCGGCTGGCGTCACGATTTGTCGCCGGTCTCACCGTTGACGAAGCCCTTGCCGCATGCCGCAGAGTGAATGCCGAGGGCATGTCCGTCTCGCTCGATTCTCTTGGAGAAAGTGTCACGGTCGAGGCTGAGGCCCGCGCAGCCGCTGAGGTCTATCACCGATTGCTGGATGCGATCCGTGCCGGCGGACTGAACGCCAATGTCAGCCTTAAGCTCACGCAGATGGGCATCGACATTGCGCCGCAGCTGGCAGAGCAGATCGTCAGCGGAGTGATCGAGCACGCCGCAGCCGCGGGGTCGTTCGTGCGCATCGACATGGAGGACGCGCACTACACGGACGCGACGATTGCATTAACCGAGCGGCTGCACGCGAGATTCCCCGGCGCAGTCGGCACCGTGCTGCAGGCGTATCTCTACCGCACCGAGCAGGATGCCGAGCGGCTGCTGAACCAGGGAATCCGCATTCGGCTGTGCAAGGGAGCCTACAAGGAACCGCCCGAGCTGGCCTTTCCGCGCAAGGCCGATGTCGATGCGAACTATGGAAAGCTGATGCAGCGGCTGGCAGTCTCAGGCGTCTGCTGCGGCATCGCAACCCACGACGAGAAGATTGTGAACGCAATGCTGAAATTCGTCCGCGAGCAGGGAATTGCCCGCGACTCATTCGAGTTTCAGATGCTCTATGGAATCCGCCGCGATCTGCAGCGCCGGCTGGCCAGGGACGGCTTTCGCGTGCGCGTCTATGTCCCCTTCGGCACCGCCTGGTACCCGTACTTCATGCGCCGACTGGCAGAGCGTCCCGCCAACGCGCTGTTTCTGGCCAGGAACCTGCTTCGACGATAAGACACCCAAGATTTTTAGGGCTCAGGATACGGCATGCGCGGCGGGTTGCGCACCGCCGGATAGGGCTCGGCCATCAGCAGGGTCCCCAACGTCTGACGCTCATACGGCGAGAACTGGGCCCGATATGCAGGCGAGTTCAGAGCGGCCTGCCTCTGCTCAGGCGGAAGCTCGCGGAGCTCGACAATCGTGCCGGCCAGCATGCGCTTGCGTTGCGGAGGCATCGTATTCAAACTCTGCACCGCATCGCGCCACTGCTGCCGCTGCGCTGGAGCCAGCCGCTCCAAAGCTTCGGCGCGATCCAGGATGCGCGTTCGCTGCTGCGGATTCATGTTGTATAGGCGGGCCAGCGTGTTCAGCCGGTTCTGCTGCACTTGCGGCGGCAGCTCGCGAAAGCCCGGCTCATTCTGCAACGCATGCTGCTGCTGAACCAGCGACATACCCGAGTGGCTCTGCATCCACCGCTCCAGGTGCTCTTCCCGCTGCTGCTGCTGCGGCCGCTGAGGCATCCGCGGAGCAGGCCGCGGCTCTCTCGAGTTCGGAACCGGGGCCAGCCTTGTTTGCGACATCGCTGGAAGCACTGCAAGCAGCAGAGCGCAGGCGGCGCCGAAGCAGAACCGGATTGGAGTGTGCCGAATCATGGAAAACGCCAGTTGCGGAGCGGCAGGCCGGCGATCTACGCGGCCTGACTGAAGCAAACGCGCACCAAGCGCGCTTGCTCTGAAGTTTACTGCCAGTCTCCCGGTGGGGGAATCTTGTTTTAGCCCGGGTTGGATCGGCGGTGTCATGGTAAGAGGCTCGTTGGCAAATCAGGTAGTCGGAGCGTCGCCGCTGTCGTCGGAGTCATCCTGCAGCAACTGATCCACCTGCTCGAGCGCCTGCTCGTTCTTGTCGACGATCTGCAGGTCATTCACGGTGGCCGAGAACTGCGGCGCGGCCTTGGTATGCGAGAGCGTCGAGATGCCCACTCCGCCGCCACCCAGGATCAGCACAGCAGCCATGGCCCCAATCATCGCGGGTCGCAGCTGGCGGCCGGTGTTGAAGAGCAGACGGGCGCGCATACGCTCCAGCCAGCCCGCAGGCGGCGCAGCCTGCTCCTCACGCAGCCGCACCGCGAGCTTCTGGTCGAAGTACGGCGAGATCTCCGGCGTCTCCCAGCTATCCAGCAGCGCGAAGGTGGCCTGCAGTTCGGCGAACTCAGCGGCGCAGACAGGGCATGACGCCATGTGCTCGCGTGTGCCGGCGCTCACCGCAGAGGGGTCAAGCAGCAGATCAGGTAAAGCGGCTTTGCAAGTTGTGCAGTTCATCGTCTCAATCCTCTCGACCGTTGGACTCTTCCGTCCCCGATCTTTTCAGCTTCACTTCCGAACCCCGTGTGCTCCCTGACTTCTAGACCGGGAAAGGGCCCGCAAAGTTTTTGCTAAACGAACTCCTTCAGCTTCTCCCGCAGCGTCTGGTACGCGCGAAACAGAAGCGACTTTGTCGCGGACTCACTCAGCTTCAGCACGTCACCGATCTGGCGGTAGTCCATGCCTTCATACTTGTGCATCAACACCGCCATCCTCTGGCGTTCCGGCAGCGCCATCACGTGCTCGCGAATCGCATTCATTCTTTCCTGGCGCAGCATCCTCGCCTCGGCGCCCGGAGTCGAATCCGCCACATCAGGGCTGGTCCCGGTCTCCGGATCCGTTTCGTCCAGATACACGGTAGAGGCGGTGCGCTCGTGGCGCGTGTCGCGGGCGTAGTTCACGCCCAAATTCGTGGCGATGCGGTAGAGCCAGGTGCTGAACCGGGCCTCCGCCCTGTAGGTCTCGCGCGAACGGTACACGCGAAGAAAAACCTCCTGCGCCAATTCCTCCGCCACCGCCTGGTTGTGCACCATCCGATACATGAAGCTGACAATCGGCTTGCGGTATTTCTGAATCAAATAATCGAAGGCCGCCATGTTGCCGGCGCTCAGCTCCAGCATGATGGTGGAGTCTTCCATATCGGCAAAGTTCGCCGCGCCCCGGTGCTTTGCCGGAGCCTGTACGCCTTCGAGGATTCCCGGGTTGACCGCCAGGGTGGCCATATCCTCTGTAACCCCATCTTCTTCGGGAGGTTGCGCTGTTTCAACCGATTCCGTCGGAATTCGGCGCCGTTCCGGCCCTCCGGCAGGCGGTCGGCTTTGCGGATCTGGCATGGGCGGATTTTGCGGTTTCCCGGGCATCTGGCTTGGTTATTGTAACGGCACGGGATGAGCCCCGCGGCCCGGGATGGTATGCTGTTCCGGTACCTCCCTCTCAGATGCCGGACCGGTGCCGTCGACGGCGAGTGGGCGCATAACTCAGCGGTAGAGTGCCACCTTCACACGGTGGAAGTCGTAGGTTCGAATCCTGCTGTGCCCACCACAAAAAAAACAGCTTAGACTATCCGAGCTTCACTTGTCTCTCAATCGAGGCAGGCCTGATTAGAGGGCCCAGTTCTCCAGACGTCGCTAGTTGACCGCGATGCGGGAGAGTGGTCCCTCTGAACAGCCGTAGACGGACACTATCGTTGGCGCGGACGTTCCGCCTGAGGCAGTCGGAGCGAATTTGACCACCTCACATACGGACGGGGCGGTCCCTGCGCTGACGTAGATGGAGTCATCCGGGGCGATCGCAACCGCGTCGTTGTAGAAGTACGGGTACAGAGGCACCGCCATGGATGCTATGGGCGCCACGTTGCCGTCGGCGTCCGCACTGAATTCGTACAAAGTGAATTGAACACCGTTAGTCGTTTCACTAAAGCGGAAAAGACCAAGGACATAAAGATTCCCGGAAGAATCGGTCGCGAGCGAGGTAACGATCGCCCCCGGGAGATGGGTTAAAGGCCCCTGAATCGTCCGCACAGGCTGGTCACCGCCGCTTGCATTCGGTGCGTAAACCGAGAGACTCCCCCCCGTGTTGCTGAGATAGAGAGTTCCGGCTCGATCGATGGTGAATGTCGGCAGCTCCACTTCACTTGGATTTAGAGGTGCCAGCGAGAGAACTCGCACCGGCTTGTCGTTGCCGGTGCCTGTTGGGCTGAAGACGGCAATGCCATCCATGTCGTAGACGTAGATCTCACCCGACTGACTCGCCATCATGTCATATAACCCGTCAATATTCGTATTTTGTCCTACGGGCAAAAAACGCACCGGCGGCTTTGTAAGGGCTCCCGGGGAGAGCACGTCAATGTCATGGGCGGAGTAGTCGAAAAAATAGATATTTCCCGCCGCGTCGACAGAAGGCAGCTCACCGTTGAACGCGGTCGGAATGGCAGACGTCGCCGCCGATTTGGGTAGGATCAGCACCTGATCCGGCCCGAACGAATCACCAACGATATATACACTCGGCTCAGTAACGGCCGTCGCCGCCAGAGGCGGGGAGGGATTAGAGGAGCCAGGCGAAGGTATCGCATTCGCGACCATGGGGACAGTCGGCAGAGTGGCCGGTTTGGAGGCACAACCTGAAAGAGCGCCGGTGATGGCACAAAGCAGCAGGTCGCGCAGGAGCTTCCGAGACATGGTTTCCGCCTTTTTGTGCTACCTTCAGCGGATCCGGTCCGGAATGCAATGCAGTGCAACTCCTCAAAAGGTGAAATGAACCTCCCTCGGAGTATTCTGTGTGCCTTAGCTAGTGTATTTTCAGTCCTGGGCCATTTGGGATTTCTCCTGGATCACTTCGAGCAAATCGATGGCGATCGTCTCCGATCCCGCAAAGGTACGGTTCGCAGGATTTGAGCTTGACCTGTCCTCAGGCGAACTACTGGCGGGTGACGCGAAGGTTCGTCTGCAGGCGCAGCCCTTCTTGGCCCTGCGAATTCTCCTGGAAAACGCGGGATCTGTGGTCACTCGGGAAGAGCTGAAACAGCGTCTCTGGCCCGACGGCTCCTTTGTCGATTTTGAGCACGGTCTGAACAAGACAGTCGCCCGGCTGCGGGATGTCCTCGACGATCTCAACTCGTCCTCTCGCCTCATCGAAACGCTGCCTCGGCGCGGATATCGGATCTCTGCCCAGGTGACCTGGGTCGCCTCCATAGCCGAATCAGGGCCGAAGCCGCCCCAAAGTCCTCCCGTTCGCAAGCCGAAGTTGACGTTTGCGATCGCAGGGGTGGTTGCCCTCCTCTCTAGTCTGCTGCTTGGGCCCTGGCTCACTCGCAGGATCGCCCCGCGGCCACCGCAGACAGCAGACAACATTCAGTCCATCGCCGTACTGCCCCTGGAAAACCTGTCGAGCGATCCCGAGCAGGAGTATTTCGCCGACAGCATGACGGACGAACTGATCACCGATCTATCGCACACCAAAAGCCTACGGGTCGTCTCCAGAGCATCCACGCTTGCTCTCAAGAAGACCCATCTTTCTATTCCGGAGATCGCAGACAAGCTGCACGTGGATGCGGTGGTTCAGGGCACGGTGTTTCGCGACAACAACTCGATCCGGATCAGCATCAGCCTCACAGCGGCTAAACCGGAGAAGCAGCTATGGGCTAATTCCTATGAGGGCGGCCTGAACGACGCAGTCCGCATGCAAAATCAGATCGCCGCGGAGGCGGTACGGCAGGTGCGCACGCAAATCTCTCCGGAAGGGCAGGCGAACCCGAGCCCCGACAGGCACATTCATCCGGAGGCGCACGACGAATATCTGCGCGCCCGCTATCTCCTGGACCAGGACATCGCACAGGAGCACAAGGCGATTCCGCACCTGGAACGGGCGGTCCAGCTGGACCCCGGCTACGCTGCGGCGTATGCCGCCCTCGGCGAAGCTTGGGCCCTGGAGGGTGTGTGGGGAGACAAGAGCAATCGTGAGATGTCGGCCAAAGCACTGGGATATTCACAGAAGGCGGTGGAGCTAGATCCGAATTCCTCTGAAGCGTATGCCTCGCTGGGGCACTCGCTGATGCAATCGCATCGTTGGAATGGTGGCGAGAAGGCGCTGCGTCGCGCGCTTGAGCTGAATCCCAACAATGCCTATGCCTCTGCTTATCTTGGCCTGCTGCTGACACAGAAGGGCCGCACCGAAGAGGGTCTGAGGATCACCCGGGAGGTCGCTCTGGCCAATCCTGTTTCGGTGGAATTACAGCGCGGCTACGCCAATATGCTGTATCGCGCGCGCAGGTACAACGAAGCTATCGCAGAGTGCCACCTGATTCTTGAACTGGAGCCCAATCATCTGTCGGTATACACTCCGCTCGCGAACTCGCTGGTGGAGACAGGCCGGTATGACGAAGCCGCAGCCGCCTTTCGCGCGGGAGAGCTGATGGATCCAGGATTGGAGGCGTGGCTGGATATGCGCGCCGGCCATCCTGCCGCAGCACGGAAAGCGCTGGCTCGCGCCCCGAAGCTGGTGAACGTCCACACCGCCGTGGCGCGCTACTTGCTCGGGCGGCAGGAGGCGGGGTTGAAAGAACTCGACTATTTGGCGAATGTGAAGTGGGCGGTGAAAACCTATCACCTTAAGAATGATCCCACTTTCGACCCGATGCGCCACGACCCCCGTTTCGATGCGATCGTCAAGCGCACCGGCTTGGACAACTGAAGACGCGTCGGCGCTGTACAACAGGAAGCAAGTTACCAGGAATAACTGTGCCCACCATAGATCAATCACTTGGCCCAACCCAGCGGCCGCCGCCTCTCTCTGAGACCCTGGGCACCAACCGGCTCCGGCCGCTCGCGATCAGCCGCCGCTTGATTCCCGGAGAAACGCCGCCGGCGTACCTCTGCGCTGCCCCTCAATTCCCGCAATTCTCGCGAGAGTCGCGCGTCCGTACAGTCGTAAAGGCCCACAATCAAAGTTGCTGAGGGTCGCGACCGGCACTCGGAGCATTGGAAGCCATACACTCGTGTTTTGCTCCCCAGCAATCGTCAATCGCACCGGCTTCGGCAACTAAATATTAGGTACCGTTCCCTTTAGCGGTTATCCTTTGTTGGAATCACACCGCGCCGTTAGGACCTGGTCGGCTTGAACTCACGCTCAAACTGGCGTTCTGCGTTTGGGAATCGGTCAATCACGGCTGCCAGAAGCGAAAGGAAACTGTCACAAATGGATTCAAAGCTGCGTTGGACTTGCGCCACCCTGGTGGTGTGCTGTTTGGGAGTTGCCGCCGGCCATGCGCAGACCCCGTCGGCCTCGAAAGAGCTGAAGCTCGCGTCTGCTTGCGGGGAGCTGCGCCTCAGCGCCATGACTCCAAACTCAATCCGCGTTCGCTGCGGAGACCCCAAGGCCGAAGTGCCGCTCGAGCTCATCTATACCGCACCTCCTCAAAACGTCGCCGCCTCCATCGGTTCCGACGCGCAATCGTCCTGGATCCAGACCTCTGAAATCAAGGCCATCGTCGACAAGCGCTCGGGCAATATCCGCTTCCTCGACGCCAAGGGTAAATTGCTCACCGAAGACGTTGCCGTCTCCCGTCAGCTCGCCTCTACTGCCGGATCCACGGGGCCACTCAAAACAGCACAGGTCCAATACGCCCTCCAACCCGGCGAGCACCTCTACGGTTCCGGACAGTTTCAGGACGGCTACCTCGATATCGCCCGACTGCCGCGCAAGCTCGTCCAGCTCAACACCCAGATAGCCCTCCCGTTTTTTCTGTCGAGCCGGGGATACGGCATCCTCTGGCACAACTACGGCATGACTCAACTTAATCCGCCGGACAATCACCTGGTTCTCACTGAGGCAGGGACGGGAGCCGGCTCAAGTGTGGACGTCACAACAAGCTCGGGCACGCAGCGGCAAGTTCGTCGAGCGAAACAGTTTGCTGGTGACCTCGCTGTACCTGCGGATGGTGATTACGGCATTGTGCTGGACTCCGGCCGCGTCATGACCGATCGCTACCACCTGCAGATGGATGGCAAAGCGGTCTTCAACCTCGACAATCAATGGCTGCCCGGTTCTACCAGCGGCATCGTGCATTTGACCGCTGGGACGCACCATCTGGCGGTTCAGGCCAATGCTGACGATCATCCTGTTATCCAATGGGGCTTGACCGAGAACAACACCACCCTCAAGTCTCCCGACGCGCGCCAGATTGACTACACCGTCTTCTCCGGCAATGCCGACCATGTCATCGGAGCCTTCCGCAAGTTGTCCGGAGCCGCTCCAATGTTTCCCGAGTGGGCCTTCGGATTCATCCAGTGCCGCGAGCGCTACCACTCCTCCGACGAGATCATCGACACCATTCAGCAGTTCCGCAAGGACAATCTGCCGCTCGACCTCATCGTGCAGGACTGGCAGTACTGGGGCAAATACGGCTGGAACGCCATGCGCTTCGACGAAGCCCACTACCCCGACCCTGTAGCCCTCGTAAAGCAGATCCACGACCTCAATGCCCGTCTCATGGTCTCCGTCTGGTCGCGCTTCGATCCCGCCTCCGACGTAGGCAAGCAGTTCACCCAGAACAACTACTACATCCCCGGAACCACCTGGGTTGATTTCTTTAATCCCGGCGCCTCCAAGCTGTACTGGCAGAACTTCTCCAAGCGCATGCTGTCCCTCGGCATCGATGCCTGGTGGCTCGACGCAACCGAGCCCGAGAATGACGACCTCCACAATCGAACGGTCTACGTAGGCTCCGGAGACGAGTACCGCCTCGTCTATCCGCTCTATGTCACCAGAACCGTCTATGAAGGATCGCGCAAGGATGCTCCCGATAAACGCGTCATGATCCTCTCCCGCAGCGCCTTCCTCGGGGAGCAGCGTTATTCCGTCTCCACCTGGTCCGGCGACATCGGAAATGATTGGGACACGCTGCGCCGTCAGGTCACCGCTGGTCTCGATTACGCCGCCTCCGGGCTTCCATACTGGACCACCGACACCGGCGGCTTCTTCCGCCCCGGCCGCGCCCAATACACCGACCCCGCATACCACGAGCGCTATCTCCGCTGGCTGGAGTTCTCCACCTTCTCACCCCTCATGCGCGTGCATGGCTACATGACCAACACCGAGCCCTGGAACTACGGCCCCGACATGGTAGAGCAGCAACGCAAGCTCCTGGACTTCCGCTATCAGCTCCTGCCCTACATCTACTCGCAGGCCGCTAACGTCACCTTCTCCGGAGGCACCATCATGCGACCTCTGGTGATGGACTTTGCCAACGACCCGCGCGCGCTCGATCAGAAATATGAGTACATGTTCGGTCCCGCGTTCCTCGTCGCTCCCGTCCTCGATCCCGGCGTCACCCAGGCCCACATCTACGCTCCCGCCTCGAAGGGCGGCTGGTTCGACTGGTGGACCGGAAACCCTGTTGCTCCCGGAACTGAAGCGACGGTGGATGCTCCCGTCGGCAAGATTCCTCTGCTGGTTCGCGCCGGCAGCATCGTGCCGCTTGACCCCGTGCAGCAATACGTCGGCGAAAAGAAGGACATGCCTCTCGAACTGCGCGTCTACCCCGGCGCTGACGGCGCCTTCACCCTCTACGACGACGACGGCCTCACCTATCACTACGAGCGGGGACAGCGCTCCCAGGTCGCCATCCGCTGGAACGACAAGACCGGCACCCTCGCCATCGCCGCTCGCCAGGGCAGCTACCCGGGCATGCCGCCACAGCGCCAGATGCACGTTCGCCTGCTCCACAACAACCAGTGGTCCGAAAAGGAGATCACCTACACCGGCCACCCAATCAGCGTCCACTTCGCGAGATGACGGGGACTATGAGAGTGGCAACTTACCAACCTAGGGCGGACGGCACGCCGGGGCGGAGTTACTAATGAAGATGCTAAAGGAAATTCTACAGCTGCATGCTGATGCAGCAGATAAGTTGACAGTGCAGGTATTTTCAGCAGATCGGAGCGATTCGTCTGACCGAGAACAAACACCGATCCAAGACTACGTTCTCATTGAGGGGAGTAAGGAGTCCCTCCGTTTCTTAGGAGAACTCATTACTGCCTTCGTCTCGGAAGACTGTGGTTGTAATTTTGACATCCACCCACAAGGTGCAGGCAGTGCCCACTTTACAACCAAGTCATCTATCGGCTTATATCTCCACGTGAAGCCCTGCGATCTGGATCGCCCAGATGACCGATGACGAGCGATTCGATCTCCAAGTCAATCGTCGTAAGAAAAGTGGGGTGCATCCATCTCGGTTCTGGTAACGGGTGGAGTGTACAAGCTGTATCTGACCACCACAACTCCTCGTCATCCTGAGCGAGGCGGCTCGCCAGGCGAGCCGCGCAGTCGAAGGACCCCGACAGACCACGCCCTTCCTAACCGCTCGCACCTTTCCGCCACAGTCGCTGTCAAGCCCCCATCGCAGTGGAAAACCCCGAAACTCGTTTCCATACTGACACTTCCGCACGCAATTTCAATGTGACACGAGTTATCCTCCACCTGATACCCTTAAATTAGGATGAAAAAAAGGCCCGGCGCCCAGCCGGGCCTTCTCCTATTAACTCGAAAGTGACTCCCAGGACCTAAACCCAATGCCTTCAATCGGCACTATATACCAGAAAGGGACTCCCCTCCGCTAAAGCCAATCCCATCAACAAATCACGCGAAGACACATCCCCCGGGGGATGAACCGGCAAGACGGCACCCAAACAGCAGAGCCAAAAGGCAGATAATACGATCCGGGAGCACATACGCTTAGACCGGTGTGCTGGACAAACCATTCGAGGAGCCATCAAACATGCAGAGTCGGTTGAAGAGAGTGGCTTCGAGTCTTCTAGTCCTTACCGCCCTCCAGATCGTCGAATCACCGGCCGCATCTGCGCAAAGAAGCGCCAACCCGGAACAAGGCTCCTTGAACAAGCCGGAGCGTCTCGACTGGTTCCGCGACCTCGGCTTCGGATTATTCATTCACTGGAGCGTCGATGTTCAAACCGGCGTTGGAATCAGCCACTCGCTGGTTGGCGCGTCGAAGGAATACACGGACCACTTCTACAACGATCTGCCGAAAACCTTTTACCCGCGAGAGTTTCATCCGGACGATTGGGCGCGGCTGGCGAAGGTCGCCGGGGTGCGCTACATGGTCTTCACTACCAAGCACCACTCTGGCTTTGCCATGTACGACACCAAAACCACGTCCTTCGGAGTGATGAATACCCCGTTCCACCGTGACATCACTGGAGAAGTTTTCAAAGCATTTCGCGAGCAGGGAATTCCCATCGGCGTCTATTTCTCTCCCGACGACTTCTCCTGGCTCCACAAAGAAGGAAAGCCGATCGGGCGCAACGTTCCGGATGTACAGCCAAAAAACAATCCCGGGCTCATGGCGTACGACCAGGCGCAGGTGAAAGAGCTCCTGACAAATTACGGCCCGGTGCAGATTGTGTTCTTCGATGGTCAGACCGACGGCCTTCGTGATCTTGCCTGGAAGCTCCAGCCGGACGTTGTGGTCTCGCGCGGCGCGCTGCAGACACCCGAGCAGTACGTGCCCGGCATGTCGCTGAAGGGTCCCTGGGAAGCCAATCTCACGATGGGTCAATCCTGGATGTATCAGCCGCAGGATGACGTATACAAACCAACCCGTGAACTGATTCGGCTGCTGCTTCAAACTCGCGCCAAAGGCGGCAACCTGCTGCTGGACATCGGCCCGAAGGCGAACGGTGAAATCCCAATCGAACAGGAAGATCGGCTTCGCGAGATGGGCCTGTGGATGTCGGTCAACTCGGAGTGCATCTACAGCGTCCGGCCCTGGGTGATCACCAACGAAGGCGACGTGTGGTTCACAAAAAAGAAGGACGAAGACACGCTTACGCAATCGACGATTCGCCCACCCCATGGATCTTCGGAAAATGGAGAGACGTCGTCCTGAAGTCAGTGCAGCCCACCGATCAGACCGAAGTCACCGTCCTCGGCGAGAACGGACGCGACCTCGAATACCAGCCTAAGGTAAATCCAAGCCCAACCTGGAAGATGGAAGCAGATGGCCTCCACATCCATGCCATGCTCGCCCAGCGGCTTCAGGACAACTACAAGTGGGCGTATCCGGTCGTGCTGCGCATTACCCACGTCAAGCCCAGCTTCTCACCGGCTCAAGTCAAGACCGTCACATCCCATGCGGCCTCCGCGAGCTCCGAAATACTCACTGGAGAACTGACCGACATGGGTGCCTCAAAACAGCTCCAGGTCGGATTTGAATACCGCTCCATCGCCGGAGAAGATGTAAATGCCCGTACCGCGCCCTGGACAGCAACGCCATTAACCACCATTACCCAGGCTGGGTTGTTCACGTACGAACTGAAGGACCTGCCTCCTGGCATCTACGAGTTTCACTCGGTAGTAAAGCATCCGCTGCTGACAATCTACGGAAGCGATGTGCGTATGCAACGCTAAAAGCGGTATTGCAGACCACACCGAGATTCACCTTTTAAGAAAGGTCCATGATGAACAAGCCTTCTCTGCTCGTGGTCGCATTGGCACTGGTGAGCGCAGCGCCGATGTTTGGCGTTGGTCCTTCGTTTCACCCGGATGCAACATTCAGCGGATCAAGCCTTTCGGGCTGGCGCACGCTGGGTCAGGCGCAGTGGCAAGCGGAGAACGGAGAGATCACAGGCAAGCCTGAGTCGCCAGCCGGTGGCTGGTTGATACTGGAGCACTCGTATCAGGATGTGGCGTTGTTCGCCAATTTCAGGTGCAGCCCTGGCGCTGAAGCCGGAGCGATGTTTCGCGTGGAAAAAACAGCCGAGGGATGGACCGGGACTTTCGTATCCCTCACCGAGCCCGGCACTCCGTCGTACAAGGTCACTTTAGATCAGCAGGGAAAGATCCTCACCCGCGAGCGGCTGCGACGCGGCGGCGGATTGATGCGGATCGCTCCACCAGCGACCCCGAGTGAGCAGCCGCCTCAGGGCGCCAGGCCTTCCTACAATGTGACACTGCCATTCACGCGGCCCGATACCAGCCTTCATCCAGCGGAATGGAATACTGTGGAGTTCCTGTTCGACGCCAACATCGTCCGGGCAGCCCTCAATTACGGCAGCCAGGCCGGTGGAGTAGCCGACGAAGGCTACGGCCCCATCGCTCTCTACGTTGGCGGCACCGGAGAGGTTAAGTTCAAAGATGTCGCTTACAAAAATCTTGGGATGAAGGTCCGGAACTCCGATGAGACTTCTCCGGAATTCCGCAGGCAGCGGATCAGCGATTTTTATTATTCGATGACGGCAGCAGCGGCGGACTTTAACCATGACGGCCATCAGGACATCGTCTCCGGACCCTACATCTATTACGGTCCCGACTACACCAGGAGCAGTGAAATCGCGCTCGCCGAGTCCACGAGCCCTTCCACCTCCTTCAATTCCTGGTGGTGCGAATATGCAGCTGACTTTACCGGAGACGGCTGGCCGGATGTGATCAACGTGACCTACGGCGGCCCCAGCAGCGGCGTGTATCTCTACGTGAATCCCAAAGGAGAAGAGCGTCGCTGGAACGTCTACAAGGTCGTTCCCAACGTGCAGAGCGAGATTGCGACAGTGGCCGATATCGACGGCAGCGGCAAGCCTGCCGTGATCTTCATGGGCGATGGTTACGTGAGCTACGCCAAGCCCGACCCGGCTAATCCCACCGGGCCCTGGATCGTGCACCACGTCTCCGAGCAGGGCTACGGAGCAGCCCACGGCCTTGGCGTCGGCGATATTAACGCAGACGGCCGGCTGGATATTTTGAACTCCAATGGATGGTGGGAACAGCCCGCGACAGGAAGCAACCAGCCATGGAAGTATCATCCTGAGGATTTCGGCCGGCACGGCAGCGGCGGCGCCTTGATGGGCGTGTACGACGTGAACGGCGATGGCCTGAAGGACGTGGTGACGTCGCTCAATGCGCACGGATGGGGCTTGGCCTGGTTCGAGCAGAAGCGCGATGCGCAGGGCAACATCTCATTCGTACGCCACATGATCAGCGACGATCTGTCGACTCCGAAAGAGAATGCCGGAGGAGTGGTGTTTTCTGAGCCCCACGGGACAAACTTCGCAGACATGGATGGGGACGGGATTCCCGATTTCATCGTAGGGAAGCGGTATTGGTCGCACAACGCCGACTATCTGGATCCCGATCCATTCGGTGCTCCCGTCCTTTACTGGTACAAGACGGTTCGCGATCCCAAGGCTCCGGGAGGCGCGCGATTCCAGCCAGAGCTGATCGACACGCGTTCGGGCGTGGGCTCGACGGTGTTGGTCACAGACCTGAACCACGATGGCTCCATGGATATAGTCAGCGGTAATAAGTTGGGAACGTTCATCTTCTGGGGCAAGAAGCATGCCGGAAAATGAAACGGACTCGTTGTGGAACAACCACTCCTGGCTATCCCATCGTTCAGGTCAACCAGTCCATTCGTTTGAGGTAAGCATGGTTCTGTCTTTTCGTTCGATTCGCGCCGCCCGCCTTCTCACCTTCGTCCTGATCGCCGCGGCCGCTTTCGCCGGTGCCGGGCAGCGCGCGTGGGCCCTGGGCCAGCAGCGGTACGTGCAGTTCTCGGCCACTCCCGGGAGCTTCATCCTTGTGAATGCGAACACAACGGCGGAGATTTATGTCGATTCGAACGACTGGCCCGGCGTTCTGCGCGCCGCACATGATCTCTCCAGCGACATCAGAGATATCACCGGCAAGACGCCCGAAGTAATCTCCGGCGCCAGTCCCGCCAAGCGCAACGTCGTCCTGATCGGCACTTTGGGCAAGAGCGACATGATCGACCGGTTGGTCGCGGCAAAGAAGATCGATGTCTCCGCCATCCGCGGAAAATGGGAGTCGTATTTCACCCAGGTGGTCCGCAACCCGCTGCCCGGGGTCAACTCGGCCCTCGTCATCTGCGGCTCCGACAAGCGCGGCACGATCTACGGCATCTACGACCTCTCGGAGCAATCCGGGCAGTCACCCTGGTACTACTGGGCCGACGTTCCGGCGAAGAAGCACGCTGCCCTGTACGTCAAAGCCGGCAAGTTCTCCGTGGGCGAGCCGTCCGTCAAGTATCGCGGCATCTTCTTCAATGACGAGGCCCCGTCGCTTACCAATTATGTCCGCGCCAAGTACGGCGACGTTCCCGTCAACAATGATCCTTCCAAAGGACCGCTGATCCCGTCCGGGGTCGCCAACTACGGCCACGAGTTCTACTCCCACGTGTTCGAGCTACTCCTTCGCTGCAAAGGGAACTACCTGTGGCCCGCCATGTGGAACAACGCCTTCAACGAAGACGATCCCGAAAACGCAGTCACCGCCGACATGTATGGCATCGTGATGGGCACCAGCCACCAGGAACCTATGATGCGTGCCCAGAAGGAATGGGATCGTCTGCCGCGCTCAGTCACGGGTGGACCTTGGAACTACGCCACGCATCCGGATGTGCTCGATAAATTCTGGCGCGACGGACTTGCCCGCAACAAGAATTTCGAGAACTACATCACCATCGGGCTCCGCGGCGAAAATGACTCCGAGATGGTGAAGGGCACAGATCAGGCCATCGCTCTGCTCAACAAGATCATCCCTGCTCAAAGAAAGATCATCGCCGAGACCGTCGATCCAGATCCCACCAAAGTTCCGCAGGTTTGGGCGCTCTATAAGGAGGTGCAGAACTATTACGAGACCGGCGGACTCCATCCTCCTGACGACGTCACCCTGCTCTGGGCGGAAGACAACAACGGAAACGTTCGTCGTCTGCCTACCCCGGCGGAGCGCAAGCGGTCGGGCGGCGCTGGAATCTACTATCACTTCGACTACCACGGCGGCCCTACAGACTACCGCTGGGTGAACACCAGCCCTATACCCCGCATCTGGGATCAGATGTCGCTCGCCAAAGAATACGGCGCCGACCGCATCTGGGTGGTCAACGTCGGCAAGTTCAAGAACCTCGAATTCGCCATTGATTACTGGCTGAACCTGGGTTGGAATTTCAATCGCTGGACCAACAACAGCATGCGCGAATACACGCGCCTTTGGGCAACCCGCGAATTCGGTCCTGAGCACGCGGACGAGATCGCCGACATCATGACTCTGTACACGAAGTACAACGGTCGGCGGAAGCCCGAACGCCTGACCACCAGCACCTATAGTGCTGTGGATTACAACGAGGCAGAGACTGTAGCCGCCGACTACAACGCATTGGCCGCCAGAGCCGAAGCACTTTCGAAGCTGTTGCCCAAGAATGAGCAGGACGCGTTTTACGAACTGGTGCTGTTTCCCGTAAAGGCCTGCGCCAATCTGAACGAGATGTATGCCGCCGGTGCCCGCAACGCTCTTTATGCCAGGCAGGGACGGGTCAGCGCCAACGATTACGCCGAGATCGCGCGGCGGGATTATGCTCGTGATGCCGAGCTGATGAAGTACTTCAATACCGAGTTTGCCGGCGGCAAATGGGATCATTTTCAGGACGACGTCCACATCGGGTACACCAGCTGGGCTGAGCCGAAGGCGCCTAGCATGGCCCAGATTCATCTGACCGAGGTTCCCGCGACCGGGCCTGCGGCTCTGGGTGTCTCAGTAGAAAATTCCGCTGCTGCGTGGCCGGGAAGCGAGGGTGATCCCACGCTGCCCCGGTTCAACTCGATTGCGCAGCAGCGACGTTTCATTGACGTATTCAACCGGGGTACTGGCGCTGTCCAATTCACGGTCACGCCCAGCCATCCCTGGATCGTCGCATCGGCCAGCAAGGGGTCGGTCGCAAAGGAACAACGCCTCTGGATCAGCATCGACTGGTCCAAGGCTCCAAAGGGCGCCGCATCGGGAAGTGTCCGAATCGCAGGTGGTGATACAGCCGTGGTGGTAAAGGTAGCGGCTGTCTCCGCACGGGATGTCACCCGCAACACGCTCACCGGTTTCGTGGAAGACGACGGCTATGTTTCGATCGAGCCCGAACACTACACGGCCAAGGCCGACCAGGGTGACCTGAAGTGGATCCGAGTCCAGGATTATGGCCGCACGCTGTCGGCCATGCGCGGTCAAGGTCCGGTGGACTTCGGCCCTCTGGATTCGGCTAAAGGTTCGCCACACTTGGAATACAAGACTTACTTCTTCAGCTCGGGTGAGGCGAAGGTGGATAGCGTTCTTGCCCCTAATCTCGCTTTCATCCCCGGTCGCGATCTGCACTTTGCGGTCTCCATCGACGATCAGAAACCGGTCATGGTTACCGGTGTACAGACGACTGTAGTCGCTTCCGGCAATCCCGCGGGTGGAAGAGAGTGGACGAAGAATGTCATGGACGAAGCGCGTACCGTATCGGCCGAAGTCCAGATACCGTCTGCCGGTTATCACACACTCAAGGTATGGATGGTCGACCCCGGCATCACCCTGCAAAAGATTCTGATCGACCTTGGCGGGCTGAAACCCTCGTACCTAGGGCCTCCGGAGAGTTACAACCGGCGCTCGCAAGTATCTCAGGGACAGCAAAGCCAGCCGGGAATCTGAGCGAGTTGTGCCGGCCGGAGTTGCTTCTACCTTGCTCAATCGTGCTGAGGCCATCTATATTTTGGATCGTTCTCGACGACAACAAATTCAGGAGTCCAGGATGTCCAGGCTGGCGCAGCACGGGAGAGTGGCAGTGATCGGGATGAGCTGGCGAGGATTCCTCGCGGTGTCGCTATTGTGTGCAACGGGAACGGCCGGTGCCCAGTTCGGGGCGGAGCCGCAGAAGCAGCTTCCGCCGCCCGCGGTGAATTGGACTGCGGACCAAGACCACAAGAACATGATGGAGCAGCTCGGCATTAAGGCGTTGCGTCCTGGACCGAGCGGGAACGAGAGCGATCCCAACCACGCCAACTACGACCCGGAAAAGGCGAATCCCTACCCGAATCTGCCCGAGGTCCTGACGCTGAAGAACGGCCAAAAGGTGACGACGCCGGAGATGTGGTGGAAACAGCGTCGCCCGGAGATCGTGGAGGACATGGACCGCGAGGTCTACGGCCGCGTGCCGAAAGATGTGCCGAAGGTGACCTGGACGGCAAAGGTCACGGATCGCGAGTTCGTCGGCCGGACGCCCGTGATCGCGAAGCATTTGATCGGCCACGTGGACAATTCGAGCTATCCGCTGATCGATGTGAACATCGACATGGTTCTGGTGACTCCGGCCAACGCGCGCGGCCCGGTTCCGGTGCTGATGATGTTCGGCCGGCCGACACTGCCGGCCCCAGCGCAGCCGAGTGCGGATGATCTGGCCCGACTGAATGATGCCTTGCGAGTGCTACTGGCGAAGAGCGACCCATCCATTCAGGAACTGCTCCAGAAGTATCCAGCCTATGAGCCGATTGCTGCTCAAGGTGGAGGTAATCCGTTTGGGTTTGGGGGCGGCGGAGCACGGGCCGCAGCGCCGGCTCCTGCAGGGCCTGCAGGTGTGAATGGAACCTCGAACGATCCTCCCACGACGCAGCAGCTGATCGCGGATGGCTGGGGTTACGTCACCATCAACCCGGCCAGCATCCAGGCCGACAACGGAGCAGGTATCACCCGCGGCATTATTGGGCTGGTGAACAAGGGCCAGCCGCGCAAGCCGGACCAGTGGGGTGCGTTGAGGGCCTGGGCCTGGGGCGCGGGGCGCGCGCTGGATTATCTGGAGACGGATCCGACCGTCGACGCCAAGCATGTGGGAATCGAGGGTGTCTCCCGGTACGGGAAGGCAGCTCTGGTGACAGAGGCGTACGACCAGCGGTTCTACATGGGCCTGATTGGCTCCTCGGGCGAGGGCGGAGCCAAGCTGAACCGGCGCAACTGGGGCGAGGCGGTGGAGAGCCTGACCGGCGGAGAGTACTACTGGATGGCCGGAAACTTCATGAAATACGGGGCCAGCGACGCCAGCTTCGGTTCCAAGAACGCGAATGACCTGCCGGTGGACTCACACGAGCTGATTGCAATGTGTGCCCCGCGCTTGACCTTCATCAGCTATGGCATCCCCGAGCGAGGTGACGCCAAGTGGCTGGATCATCAGGGCAGCTACATGGCGGCGGTCGCCGCTCAGCCGGTGTTTCGGCTGCTGGGTGCCAGGACATTGGGGGTCTCCGACGACTACCAGACTGCCCAGATGCCGCCCGTGAACCAGGGCCTGCTGGACGGCGAGCTCGCATGGCGGCAGCATGATGGCGGACACACGGACGCGCCCAATGTGAAGTACTTCATTGCATGGGCCGACAAGATGATGAAGAGAACACCTGGGACCGCGCAGGCTCGGGTCCGCTGACCGTCAGCCAAGCGCCCGGCCGAATGTAAACAACCGATTCGCGCGCTTCCGCAACTTTGGGGGGCGCGTTTCCGTTTAATGGATATGGCTTTGCGGTTATGATGCCGCACGTTATGATTCGTCTCATACGCAATTCACAGGTGCGATGAGCCGTCGAGGATGGCATCCGTGGAGTGCCGGCGTTGTGAGCTTCCGGTTCCGATCCGCAGAGATCGGCAGGGAAAAGCCTAAGGAATGCGCCGGATTTTTTTGGAGAAAGCGAGTGGGATGTTGAAGGTAAAGAGGAAATTGAGTTCGGCGCTTGAAGTTTCCGGTTTCGGTGCAATCATCGCAGGAATCGCATTTGCCGCCTGGAGTGCGACGGCGGTCACCCAGAGGAGCACACCTGCATCTCCCGCTCCAGCCACTGATCCGGGCCATGTCCGGTACTCGCCTCTGACTCAGATCGACGCGAAAAACGTGAACCAGCTGAAGCCTGTCTGGGTATACGACACGGGCGCCAAGGGGCGCGGCTGGGAGGAGACACCGCTGGTAGTGGACGGCGTCATGTACCTCTCGATTCCGGGAGGCGCCTCCGCTGTAGATCCGGAGACAGGGAAGGAAATCTGGAGGTTCACCCCCACCGGGCTCTCCAGGCCGGGGCGGGACCGCGGAGTGGCCTACTGGCCCGGCGACGGGACACTGGCACCACGGATTGTCTATACGATCAGCGATCGTCTCTACGCGCTGGATGCAAAGACCGGCCAAGCCATTGCCGACTTCGGCAACAAGGGCTATGTGAATCTGCGGGATGAGGTTGCGGACAAGTATCCCAACGCTCAGTACTCGATCACCTCCCCGGCTGGCATTTATAAAAATCTGGCGATTGTGGCTCCATCCACCCAGGAGTTTGGCAGCAAGGGTCCGAGCGGCGATCCTCGCGCTTTCGACATCACAACGGGCAAGCTGGTTTGGAGATTCCATACTGTGCCGCAACCCGGGGAGCCGCAGGACGGCTCCTGGGGGCCGGAAGGCTGGAAGGAGCGCGCCGGTCCAAGCGCGTGGGGCGGCATCACAGTGGACGCCTCCACGGGAATGGCCTTCATCCCGGTCGGCAATCCGGACGACAGCTACAACGGAGTCGATCGGCCAGGGAACAACTACTACGCCAACTCGATCATTGCCCTGGACGCGATGACCGGGAAGCTGAAGTGGTTTTACCAGATGACCCACCACGACATCACCGACATGGATGCCGCCGCGGCGCCGACCTTGATCGACATACGGCGTAACGGCACAGTCATTCCTGCTCTGGTGGAGGTTCCCAAGTCTGGAATCGCTTTTGTTCTCGACCGTCGCACGGGCAAGCCGGTGTATGGCGTGGAAGAGCGGCCAGTGCCGAAGAGCGACGTCCCGGGTGAGCAGTCTTCCAAGACCCAGCCATTTCCGCTGAAGCCGGAGCCGCTGGCGCGAATGAGCATCAGCCGGGATACGCTTACCACCATGTCTCCAGAGGCGAATGCCTATTGCACGGCACAGTGGGACAAGCAGCAGATGCACAATGAAGGACCCTACACTCCAGTCAGCATCAAGGGAACAACGGTGTTTATGCCCGGCACTTCGGGCGGAGCCAATTGGGGAGGAGTGTCGAGCGATCCCCAGTTGGGCTATTTCTTTGTGAATCTTTCCGACATGCCGACCACCAGCCGGATGGCTCCGGATGGATCCGGTGGGTACAGGCTGCAAGGGGCGTATGGGAAATTCGCCGACGACAAGGGATGGCCCTGCATCAACCCTCCCTGGGGAGAGTTGATCGCCGTAAATGCGAGGACGGGCGATATCGCATGGCGTTCTCCGCTGGGTTCCGTGGACGACTACGGCGAGCGCGGGAAGACCGCGGGAACGCCGAATATGGGCGGATCGGTCGCGACGGCGAGCGGACTGCTGTTCATCGGAGCGTCTGTCGATTCGCGCTTCCACGCCTTCGATGCGCGCACGGGCAAGGAACTATGGACCACTCCGGTACCCTCGCCTGCGGTGGCAAACCCGGTAATCTTCCGCGGGAAGAGTGGACGAGAGTATGTGGTGATTCCGGATGGCGGGCCGGGCACGCTCGCAGTTCCGGGCAAGTTCGCCAGCTATCATGAGGTGCTGATCGCCTATGCGCTGCCGAAGCCTGGAGATGCTCCAGTGGACCTTGCACAGTATGCCCCCACTTCATTTGCGGGTGGCAGAGGATTCCCGGGTGGCAGGGGGGCGGCCGCGGTAGCACCTCCTCCGCCACCGGTTGAGGGACCGGTTACGTTGCCGGATGGACCGGGCAAGCAAGATGTCACCGAAATGTGCGGCAAGTGCCACGGCCTGAGCACCGTAGTAGCGACTCGCAGATCGGCTGAGGGATGGCACGATCTCATTCAGGACATGCGAACCAGAGGTGCGCAAGGCGATGATGCCACGGCCGCTCGAGTACGGGACTATCTCGCGGCTCACTATGGCGTGAACTCGCAACCGGCTGCACCGGCGAATTCGATCTCGACGCCGAAGTAACGGATCAGCTGGGCTTCCTGCCTGACGCTACCAAGGTGGGAGGAGTTTCCTCCTCCCACCTTGATTACATCGCTTGACTACTTCCCGGCCGCGGCCTGTTTCGGCACCTCGATTTTGACAGCGAAAAAGGTGAATGTACCGCCGGGAGGCAGCACCGTCCAGTGCGCTACGCCGGGCATGATGTGGATAACGTCACCTTTGTGCATCACGTGGTGAGTTCCGCCTTCGGTGCGGCTGCCTCGGGATTCGCCGCCTCGTCCATCGGTCCTGTCCACCAGAGTTCCGCCGGTAATGATGTCGGCTTCCCCGTCAAGTATGACCAAAACGTCCGACCATTCGGCGTGCATCTCTCCGATGCCGGTCTTTGGTGCGCACCATCAGGTTCATGTAGTTTCCAGGAAACCGCTTCAGCACAAGTGTTCCGGTGCCGTCGCCGGCGCGGGCCTTTTCCATGAGAGCCGGAACATGTTCCGCCAGGAAGGACGCAGAAAAGTAGTCGGCTACTGCCTCAGTGGGTGAGGTCGCATTTGGTGCTTGGGCTGCAGGTGCTTGGGCTCCGGCTCCGGTGCAGAGCAGGAGAGCCAGTAGTCCGTAGACATGTTGCTTCATCGAAAATCCTCCAGATCGCAGATGCAACCATTACAAACGCGATAGGCGTGCGTCAACCCTGACGGAGAACGCACGGCAGCGGTCTGTTGTAGGCGCGGAGTGATAGAGTTTTCGGAATCCCAAGTAGGAAGGCAGCCCTAAAGGTGAATCGAAGAAAATTTGTAGGAGCAGCAGTTTCGGTTGGGATCGCGCGCGTGTTGAAGGCCCAACCCTTGCCGGGTTCAGAGTCGGAGTGGGGCGCGCCGGTGATCGATTGTCATTTCCACGCGCGGCCGACGCACGAAGCGGACCTCAAGCACCTGAACGGCTCCGGATGCCAGGCCGCTTACTTACTCTGTGAGCTCCGACGTGCTGACGACGCGAAGCGCTTCATGTCCCAGGAGCCCACGCGAATCGCGGGGTACTCGGTGAGTACCAACGTCAGCTCGCCGGATGCAGTGCAGCTGCTGACGGATGCGGTGAAGGCCGGCGCTCACGGCTTCGGCGAGCTCAAGTATCACGTCGAGGCGGACGGGCCCGAGATGCGCCGGTTGTACTCGGCCGCTGCCGAGCTAGGTGTTCCCCTTACCATTCATTTTCAGGAAGTCGGGCATTCGCCGACCGAAGGCGTTTTCAATACCGGGTTCAAGCGCTTTGACAAGATACTCTCGGCGTATCCGAAAACCACATTTGTGGGTCATTGCGATGCTTTCTGGGCGAACGTCAGCGCCGATTACCAGGATGACGAGGCATATCCGCGCAAGCCGATCGTTCGCGGCGGAATTACAGATCGCTGGCTCTCGGACTACCCCAATCTGTTCGCCGATCTTTCGGCGAACTCCGGCAACAATGCGCTCACGCGCGACCCCTCCTTCACGGCAGACTTTCTCCGGCGGCATCGGGGGAAACTCATCTTCGGCAGCGATTGCTGGTGCACGGACGGACATGGCGGAGGGTCATCTGCTGCGGGCAATGCTGCCACGAGACTCCAGGGGAAATGCGTCGCCCGCGAGACGCTCTCGGTTCTGAAGGCAAATTCAGATGCCCCCCTGTTCCGCACCATCGTTTGGGAGAATGGGCACCGCGTATTCAAGCTGGCGTCTCAAACCTGATCGAGAAGACCTTATAGCAACCCTGGCTCTGCGCCTTATTCGGCATATGCAGCCACCCTTTCACCCGGCCACAATCATGGTCGCCGCGATCTGACGGGTTGCGGAGATCGCCGTAGGATAAGGCTATGTGGACTTACGTCGGATCAACGGCAAGCGGGAAAAATGAAGGCATTCACGTCGGTCGGTGGAATGCAGATGCCGGTGTCATCGAGGGCCTCCGACTCGCTTCTGCGTGCACTCAGCCCAGCTTTCAGGTAACAGCGTCACTCGGAAGCGGAATGTACCTGTTCTCGGGTCACCAGCCTCAGGAGACGAGAGCCGCTCTCAGCTCCTTTCGCATTAGCGCGAATGGGAATCTGGAGACGGTCAGCACGATTGAGGTGGAGGACGATCCGGAGAGTTTCGTGCAGATTGCTCTGGATGGCACCCATCGAGTCCTTGTCTCAGTCAGCTATCGCTCCAGCAAAGTGCGTACATTCCAGGTCGGGTCCGATGGCCGTCTCTCGCAACCGGTTGTGGAGTTCACACTTCACGGCAGCGGGCCGAACGCCAAGCGTCAAGAGAAGTCCCACTCGCATGGCGCGATCGTCTCACCGGATAACAAATTTGTCCTGATCAATGATCTAGGCACAGACAGGATCATGATCTACCGGCTGGATGCGGTGACGGGGAGAATGGAGCCGAACGATCCAGCGTGCTATCAGGCGAAGCCGGGTTCGGGTCCACGTCATACAGTCTTCCATCCGAACGGCACGGTAGCTTATGCCATCAACGAACTGGATTCCACGATAACAACGATGGCCTGGGACGCGGAGCACGGCAGCCTGCGCACTCTTGATAACACGCCGACCACTGCTCCCGATGTAGACATCGCAACGAATCGGGCCGGGGAAGTCGCCCTCGATGCCTCAGGGCGTTTTCTCTATGCCTGCAACCGTGGCGGAGTCGAGGAGCTTCTTGTGTACAACGTCTCGCCCGAAGGCAGGCTGACCCTCGCCAGCAGGATCCCGCTGGACGGGAAGGAAGCGCGTCATTTCGCGATCTCGCCGGATGGTAAGTGGCTGGTCGTGGCCGAGCAATTCAGCAATATCGTAAGCGTGTACCGGCGCGATCAGGCGAGTGGAGCGCTGGAGCCCAGTGGGAGCAGGTATCCCATCAACAATCCCTCGTGCATTTCATTCGCCTGAGCACCGGCAGATGCTCTTCCCGCATGGCAGCTCGCGCTGTATAGGGTAGGTGAACCATGGATCCAATCCTGATCAGCGAGACTGATCGCATCTTCGTTCTCACCGGGGCCGGTGTGAGCGCAGAGAGTGGGCTGCCAACCTTCCGAGCCTCCGATGGATTATGGGAAGGTCATCGCATCGAGGACGTCTGCACGCCCGAGGCACTGGCGCGCAATCCCGCGCTGGTGTGGGAGTTCTACTCGATGCGTCGTGCGGCTGCAAAAGAGGCTCAGCCTAATCCGGCGCATCTCGCACTTGCGGCGCTCGAAAGACGCATGGGCGATCGGTTATTTCTCTGTACCCAGAATGTGGATGATCTCCACGAGCGTGCGGGTTCCCAGAGGCTTCTCCACATGCATGGCGAGCTTGCAAAGTCACGTTGCGAGGAGAACTGCGGGCGCCCTCCCGTTCCCGATTTTGCCGTTTACCGCACGCTGAACGAGGTTCCTCGATGTGTGTGCGGAGCCCTGCTCCGTCCCCACATTGTCTTCTTTGGCGAGGTGCCGCTCGGTCTCGATCTCATCCAGGAGAAGATAGGGAACTCCACCATCATGCTTGTGGTTGGCACCTCCGGCTCCGTTTATCCCGCGGCCAATTTCGTGCACTGGGCGCATGTTGCCGGAGCACGGACGATCTATATTGGCCCGGAGCGCCCACTCAACGCATCGGCGTTCACCACCATCGTTGAAGGGGCCGCCGGGCAGGTCCTGCCTGAACTGCTCACTTCGTCTTGAGCCGGAGCAGGTTCAAAGCGCAGTATGATGATGGAAGAGGCTTCCAGAACGTGAGATCCCTGTTGTGCATCGCTGCATCTCTGATTCTGCTCCCAGCATTTGTCTCCGGCTGCAAAAAGCCTGCTGACGCGACCTCCACCGCGGTGCAACCTGCCGGTGACGTTAAGACTTTTCCCATTCGCGGAAAGGTGGTCAGCGTAGATACCGCGAAGGGAAGCGTGATGCTCGATCACGAGGCGATTCCAGGGTTCATGGATGCCATGACTATGGCCTATCCACTGAAGGACAAGTCTCTTGCCGGCGAGCTTCATCCGGGGGATCACATCGCTGCGACGCTGCTCGTCCGCAAAACCTCCGATGGTTGGGAAGATCCCCAGCTCGACAAGATCGTGGTGACCGCGCAGGGCAAGCCGGACTATAAGCCAGCGGTCGATTACCACGTGCCCGCTGAAGGCGACGCCGTGCCGGATTTCAAACTCACCAATCAGAACGGCAAAATCATTCATCTGAATCAGTACAAGGGTAAGGCGCTGCTGCTGACATTTATCTATACGCGCTGCCCGATGCAGGACTACTGCCCCAGGATGAATCACAACTTTGCCGAGGTTGATAAGTCTCTCGCCGCTTACCCTGCTCTCTACTCACGGACGCATCTGCTGAGCATCAGCTTCGATCCAAAGAATGACACGCCCGCGGTGCTCAAGCGGTACGGGCAGGCCTACGAGGGCGACCGGACTGGATTTCTCCACTGGGAGTTCGCTGTGCCGCCGCAGAAGGAACTCAAGCAGCTCACCGAGTGGTTCGATGTGGGCATCTCGGATTCGCCCGACGGCAGCATCACCCACTCGCTTTCTACCGTGCTGATCGGGAAAGATGGCAAAGTAGCAGCGTATTACCCCAGCAACGAGTGGACTCCCGCAGAAGTCGTGCAGAAGATCAAAAGCGTCGCTTAGTCTCAGAGGGCAAGGATCATGACAAAGGTAACAATCGGCTTTGGAATCGCGCTGATTCTGCTGGGTGCCATTAGCTTCTTCGGCACGGGAAGCATTTATCCCACGGCACTGATCCCGGCCTACTTCGGCGTGGCTCTAGCGATCTGTGGCTTTCTCGCCATCACCCCGTCGGACAAGCGGCGGATGATCGTCATGCACATCGCTGTCACCATCGGCCTGCTCGGCTTTCTCGGCTCCGGGGTCATGGCCATTGTGGAGACGGTGAAGGCGCACGGGGGACCGCTGGCGCATCCGGCCGCTGTTGAGTCGCAGGCGGCCATGGCGATTCTCTGCCTGGTCTACGTCGGCCTGTGCGTTCGGTCGTTTATTACGGTCCGCCGCAGCCGCAGGGCCGAGGGCTAGGCACTCCCCATCGATCGACGCAAGGAGCCCGAGCCGCAGCGGGCGGGAGCCGCTCCAGCGTACACTGAATGCATATGGCTCCAGGGTTTGGTGGGGGAATGCATTCCGCAGATCGGCCGAGCCGCGGGACCGGCAGGGCGGTCACGGCCGAACTCTCGGCCAAAAAGCCTAAGCCTCCCCTGAAAAAGGTACTTCCTGAGATATGGAAGCTGGTCAAACCACGGAGGGCGCTGCTGTCCGTGAGTTTCCTTCTGATGGTGGTGAACCGGCTCTGCGGACTGGTTCTGCCCGCGTCCACTAAGACCCTGATCGACAAAGTGATGATGGGCCATCAACTCGGGATTCTGCCTTGGGTGGTCGGCATTGTGGCCGCCGCAACTCTGCTGCAGGGCATCACCTCGTACGCGCTGACCCAGCTGCTATCCAAAGCGGGCCAGCGGCTGATTGCCGATCTTCGCATGCAGGTCCAGCAGCATGTGGGCCGGCTGCCGGTCGCTTATTACGACGCAAACCGCACCGGGACGCTGGTGGCGCGGATCATGAACGACGTCGAAGGGGTGCGCAATATTATCGGCACCGGCGTCGTCGATTTCTTCGGCGGGCTGCTGACGGCTATCTTTGCTTTCGCATATCTGATCAAGCTCAGCGTGCAGATGACGTTCGCTGCATTTGCCATTCTCGTCATCTTCGCGCTCATTTTGCAGCGGGCGTTCAAAGTTATCCGCCCCATCTTCCGAGAGCGTTCCAAGATCAACGCCGAGGTCACCGGCCGCCTTACTGAATCGCTTGGCGGCGTGCGTGTTGTGAAGGGCTATCACGCTGAAGACAGCGAAGCCGCCGTCTTCGCAGGCGGGGTGCAGCGGCTGCTCGCCAACGTAATCAGTTCGCTCACGGCGCAGTCGCTGATGAGCCTTGCCTCGACTGCGGTCCTTGGCGTGGTCGGCGCGCTGATCATGTATCTCGGCGCGCATCAGGTGGTCTCCGGCAAGCTCACCACCGGCGGATACGTCACTTATGTCATGTTCCTTGCGTTTATGGTCGCACCCATCATGCAGCTGGTTTCGATCGGCACACAGCTCACGGAAGCCATGGCGGGGCTGGATCGCACCAACGAGATCATGAACGAAGGCGAAGAGGACTCCGAACCTCGCCGCGCGGTGTCACTGGAAACGCTGCGCGGGCGAGTTGAGTTCCAGGACGTCGAATTCGAATACGAAGCGGGCAAGCCGGTCCTCCATGGAATCAGCTTCGAGTCAGAACCCGGAACCGTGACCGCCCTGGTCGGCTCCTCCGGCTCGGGAAAGTCAACCATCATCTCGCTGATCTGCGGTTTCCACACCGCGACCAGCGGGCGCATTCTGGTGGACGGGATTGATCTCTCGACCGTGCGCCTCAGCAGCTATCGCCGGCAGCTCGGGGTGGTTCTGCAGGAGACGTTCCTGTTCGACGGAACTATCAGGGAGAACGTGGTGTTTTCCCGTCCCGGCGCGACCGAGGAGCAGTGGCGCGAGGCCTGCCGCATCGCCCGCGTGGATGAGTTCGCGGAACGGTTTCCTGAGGCTTACGAAACCATCGTCGGCGAACGCGGCGTCAAGCTCTCCGGTGGTCAGCGGCAACGCATTTCGATTGCACGTGCGATTCTGGCCGACCCTCGCATCCTGATTCTGGATGAAGCCACCAGTTCGCTCGATTCGGAGTCCGAGGCCATGATTCAGGCTGGGCTCGCCTTCCTGATGAAGGGCCGCACTACCTTCGTCATTGCCCACCGGCTATCCACCATCCGCCGCGCCGACCAGATCCTGGTGATTGAAGGCGGCTTGATCATTGAGCGGGGCAATCACGAGCAGCTCTACCGATCGGGTGGTCGATACTACGACCTGTATACCCGTCAGCACGGCCTGGAGAGCAACCTATTCCTTGCGCCTGGCGAAGGGGACAAGATCGAGGAAGAGGAAAAGGTCGGGTAGCGGCCCCGGGGGTACCCCCCATACTTTGGTCCTAAAGTATCCCGGAATAAAGGCTTAGCTCCGGGGTACCTGGTTGTGGGACTTCGGTCCAGGATTGTCGACCCGTGTGATACGGGGAGGGGCCGTCTCAACGCCTACCTCCTCGAAACGTCCTTCTCCCTACTTTTATTGTATTTTGCGTGTCAAGCATTTGGGCCTGGAGATTGGCGCAAATGGTTGATATGACTTCGCGAAATCGGTGTACAGGGTTTTGCGCCGCCTGTCAGACCTGCTCCACTTTGAGCTGAGTCAGGATGAAGGCGTAGTCGAAGGCGATCTCCTTCAGATAGTCGTACCGGCCGGAGGCGCCGCCGTGGCCGGCATCCATGTTGACGTGGAGCAGCAGTGGCATGTCGGGATTGGTCTTCAGGGTTCTCAGCCGCGCGACGTACTTGGCCGGCTCCCAGTACATCACCTGCGAATCATTCAAGCTGGTCTTCACCATCATCGCCGGATAGTCGCCGGGCTTCAGGTTGTCATAGGGCGAGTACGCGAGCATGGTCCGGAAGGCCTCGGGCTCGTTTGGATTGCCCCACTCTTCGTACTCGGCCACGGTAAGTGGCAGGCTCGCATCGAGCATCGTGTTCATGATGTCGACGAAGGGGACGTGGGAGATGACGACGCGGAAGAGGTCGGGCCGCATATTGGTAACCGCGCCCATCAGTAAGCCGCCTGCCGAGCCGCCCTCAATCGCCACACGCTTTCGATCGCCATAGCCTCGGGCGAGGAGCGCCTCGACAGCGGCGATGAAGTCGGTGAAGGTGTTCCGTTTGACTGCCATTTTGCCCGCGTCGTGCCACGCATCTCCCAGCTCGCCGCCACCGCGAATGTGGGCGTATGCCATGACGACGCCGCGATCCAGCAGGGAAAGCCGCGCCGGCGAAAAGGCCAGGGGAAGCGGATATCCATAAGATCCGTAGCCGTAGACGTAGAGCGGATTACTGGAATTCTTGTTGAAGCTGTCGCGCCGGTAGACGATGGAGACCGGGACCGGCACCGTGCCGCTCAAACCCTCGCCCGCGGGCGTATCGATCCAGATGCGCTCTGAGGCATATCTTGCCGGATCGAAGCCGCCGGGCACCTCCTGCTGCTTGAGCAGGCGCGAGCTGCCGATTGGCAGGCCAGGATCGTTTTGCCGGGCGACGTTGTATTCGTAGACTGAAGGCGGCGAGACCAGCGACTGGTAACTGTACCGGTACAGCTGGGAAGCGAAGTTCCGGTTGACGTGCTGCGCGGCTGTGTACGCCGGTTCGGGAAAGGTAATCGCGACCGGATCACTGAGTGCGGGAGTGGCCGCGCCCGAGTCGCGGAAGCGATAGATCTCAAGCGCAGGCAGGCCAAGTTTGCGGCGGGTTGCGACCGCGAAGCCTGCAAACAGGTCGAAGTCCTCGAGCGGACCCGCCGGGTCCAGCGGGAGCAGCTCCTGCCAGTACTCCCGGCCTGGAGTTTCAACCGGGGCTGTGACCACCCGGAAGTTCTTGCCTGCGTCGTTGGTTCGTATATAAAACCGCCCGTTGCGGTGATCGACGTAGTACTCCTGCTCGTCCACGCGAGGCGCGATGACCTGGAACTGGTCTGTCGGATTATCGGCGCGCAGGAAGCAGTATTCATTGGTGGTGTGGCTGCCGATCTCAACCAGCAGGTACTGCATATCGCGGGTGCGGCCCACTCCAACGTTGAATCGCTCGTCCTGCTCGTGGAGCACGACGATGTCCTGAGTACAAGGTGTTCCGAGGTTGTGCCGCCATATATGGTGATGACGTTTGGTGACTGCATCTTCGGTGGAGTAGAAGATCGTTCGCGAATCGGCTGCCCAGGTGACGGAGCCCACGCGCTCCGCGGTGTCGGGCAGGTCCTCGCCGGTGCGCAGGTCCCGGATATGCAGTGTGTACTGCCGGAAACCCGTGGAGTCGGTTGAGTAGGCGACGAAGTTCCCGTCAGGGCTGACCGCCATAGCGCCAAGCGCCATGAATGGTTTGCCCTCGGCGAGCTGATTTACGTCCAGGAAAACCTGCTCCGGCTGGGTAAGGTCGACGGGCGCGTCCGGATCCGGGCTGGTCGCCCGCCTGCGGCAGTGGATCGGGTACTGACTGCCTTCCAGAGTTCGCGTGAAGTAGAACCAGTCGCCCAGCCGGTAGGGAACGGATTCGTCGGTTTCCTTGATGTGGGAGAGCATCTCGACATAAAGCGTCTGCTGCAGGGGCTCAGTAGGCTTCATGACCGCGGCGGTGTACTCATTTTCCGCGGTCAGGTAGGCAATGACCTCGGGCGAGCTCTTCTCCCGCAACCAGCTGTAGTCGTCCTCCATGGTAATTCCGTGCAGGGTCAACGGCTTGGGATCGCGGCGCGCAATGGGCGGCCGGGCTGCAGCCATTTCAGGGGCGGAGGCAGTGCTGGACATTGCTGGGTAAGGCTCCTGGATTTGAATGGATCGGACCGCGAGACGGAATGTATTGCCACTTCCTATGCTACCGGCTTAGGATAACGCTCCAACGGGGAGACGGGATTTGGCCGGCTGCCAATTTCCTGCATCTCATTCCGTGCTTGCAGTTTGCGTTTTTGGAGACCGTTCAAGGAGCTTGCAATGATTGATAGAGGCATTTTGAAATTCATCGTGGTAGCTGGATTGGCTGCCACACCGGTGTTTTCCATGGGGCAGCGGAACGACCCGACTCTGAACCCGAACCCTTCACCCATGAATCCCCAGGCTCCGCAGAACGCAAACGTGCCTCTGAACCAGCCCGGGTATCCGACGCAGACCGGCTCGCAGGCTCCTATGTCGACGTCGATGCGTGATTCGCTGGGCGCGCCGGGACAGACCGGGCAGCAGATGATGGATCGGCAGTTCCTCATGGCCACAACGGCGGGCAATATCGGAGACGTCAAGATTAGTGAGCTGGCCGTTCAGAAGGGTTCCCCTGCGGTGCAGGATTTGGCCAAGAAAATGATCGAAGATCACCAGAACATCAATAAGGGCTTCGGCGATGTTGCCGACTCCATGGGAGCCCGGGTCGCACGAAAGATGGGCAGGGAACAGCAGGCCGAATACGACAAGCTGAACCATCTTTCCGGCAAGGATTTCGACACGGAGTACGTGATCTATATGCAGCAGGCGCACTTCAACGATCTGCGCAGCTTCTACCGTGAGGGGACGGTAGCTGCCAATGACGATCTTCGGCAGCAGATTCTGGAAGCGCGAAAGACGATCCACGATCACCTCGGGCTGATCCGGGACACGGCTAATAATGAGGGGATCACCCTTCCTCCTCCGCCTCGCCGCACACCTCGCCCGGAATCGGCAGCCCGTTGACGACTTCGCCTGGGAGGGTCCGGTTGCGACCCTCCCGGCAAGGAACCGGTGTGCAGGTGGACGCGTAGAATGAGCTGAAATGGGGCGAACTGTTTTTGGCATTCTGCGCTGGTTGGTGCTGGCGACTACTGTGGGTTGTTTGCCCGCCAGCATCGCGGAATCCGTTGCCACCCTGCCGGCCCCAAAAGGCTACGTCAACGATTTCGCGGGGGTGCTTCAGCCGCAGACCGCTTCGGCATTGGAGCAGCTCTGCAGCGAGTTGGACCATAAGGCCCACGCGCAGATCGCCGTTGTCACCGTCAAGTCAATGGATCCTGACAGCTCCGGGGCGGTGCCGTCGATTGAAGAGTTCGCCGTCAGCCTGGAAGAGAAGTGGAAGGTTGGGGCGAAGGGCACCGATCGCGGACTGCTGGTGATTGTTTCGCTCAATCCCCGCAAGTACCGGATCGAAGTCGGCTACGGCCTAGAAGGCATTCTGAACGACGCAAGGGTAGGGGACATTGGCCGCGATATGCAGCCATACCTCCGCTCCGGCGATTACAGCCGCGGCATCACGGTCGCAGTTCAGGAACTGGCCCAGGTGATCGCCGCTGACGCGGGGGTGAGCCTGCAGGCCCCCGCGACGGGTCCCCCGACTTATCATTACGAAACGCAGCCCCAGATCCAGATCAGCCCGTTTGCGCTGATCGCCGGGGCGGTTGTAGTGATTCTGATCCTGGCTGTCCTGATCGGGACCGGGCACATCGGCCTGCTCTTTTATCTGCTGCTCAACCTGCTGGGTGGTGGAGGAGGTGGCCGGGGCGGTTATGGCGGGGGCGGGTTTGGCGGCGGATCCTCCGGAGGTGGCGATGGAGGGGGCTTCGGCGGCTTTGGTGGTGGGAGCTCCGGGGGCGGAGGCGCGAGCGGCGACTTCTGAGAAGATAAGAGGACGGCTGGACGGAACCGGCCGGAAGATTTTGCGTACCTGCATCAGGAAAGTCGAGGGACGATGAAAGCAACTTGGGTTGTAGTGGGCGTGCTTGGAGTGATTGTGCTGGTGGCGCTGCTGGGTTTCGGCAGTTACGCGAGTGCCAAAAACCAGATGGTGCAGAAGGACCAGCGGGTGCAGTCCTCTTTTTCTGATATTGACATCGATCTGCAGCGCAGGGCGGACCTTATACCGAACCTGGTCGCCACCGTGAAGGGCTACGCCAACGTGGAGACTTCGATTCTCACCAACATTGCGCAGGCCCGCTCCGGACTGCTGCAGGCACAGACTCCGAATGAGAAGCTGGCCGCCAACGACCGGTTGAATGTAGCGCTGCTGCCGCTGATGCGGATGCAGGAGAACTATCCAGACCTGAAGAGCAATCAGCAGTTCATGCGCCTGCAGGACGAGCTGGCCGGGACCGAAAACCGGATTGCCGTAGCGCGCCGCCGGTACAACCAGGCCATCGAGGACTACAACGTCTACATCCAGCAGTTTCCGAACAGCATCTGGGCCAATATGGCTGGTTTCAAGCCCAAGGACAAGTACTACTCGGCCGACGCGAGCTCCCATGAGGCTCCGAAGGTCGATTTCTCCAAGTAGAGAAATCAGCAGGCAAGCACGAAGGCCGCCGGGGTTACCGGCGGCCTTACTGTTGCAGTGGTATCGACTCTCTTATTTGAAGGAGCTGATGGCCGAGGCTTCGTCGTCCTTCACGTCGAAGACGGTGTACAGCTTGGTGATCTGGAGCAGGTCGTGAACCTTGCGGGTCAGGTTTAACAGCTTGAGCTCTCCGCCTGCGTTCTTTACCGACGTGTACGCGCTGACGAGTTCGCCGATGCCGGAGCTGTCGATATAGCTGATATCGGCAAGATTCAGGACGATATGCTTGGATCCCTTGGCGAGGGAATCATGGACGGCGTCGCGCAGCGTCACGCTGCCTTCCCCCAGGGTGATGCGGCCGCTAAGGTCGAGGATGGTGACGCCATCCACCTGGCGGGTTGCGACTTTCATGCTCATGGTCTTTGTTCTCCTTGGTTCTTAGGTTACTGGCTGCCCCGGCGCTCGGTGCTTGATGAGTGTGATCTCGGTCCCCGGATGTAACTGGCGAAAGTGTACCTCATCCATAAATGCCCTGATAAGGAAGATGCCGCGGCCGGATCCGCGCAAGATGTTCTCCGGAGCGAGCGGGTCGGGCAGTCCCGTCGGGTCGAAGCCCGCCCCCTGATCCGAGATGCGAAAGATAAAGTCAGCGGCGGTGGTCTCAAAGGATGCCACAATTTGCTTCCCTGCGTTGTATGAGTTGCCGTGGAGCACGGCGTTAATAGCCGCCTCCCGCACCGCCATCCCGATGTGCGGTACCGTGTCCTCGTCGAAGCCCGCGCGTTCGGCAACATCCTCGGCCGTGTGTTCCAATCTGTCCACACTCTCGAGTGAAGAGGAGAGCGTCATCGAGATTCGGCTCGCGGTGGAATCAGGCGTCATCGGCAACAGGAATCCCGGTCTTGTCCAGTGTGGGCCAATGTTGGCAGTGTGCTTGCCATAGGCGGGAAAGTCAAGGAATGCCAGCAGATGGGTGCGCTGGCGTCGGGTTTGAGCGCCTGCGGAATCCAATCGGTGCAGCTGCTGCGATAGGATGCGAATAGCGATGGCGAAGCCTGGGACAAGCGAATCCACGAGCGTCTCCGCCCTGATGGGCGTTCCGGTGGCCGATCACCACGGTCAGACGCTCGGACACGTGCGTGAGTTCGCCGTTTCGCCGCCGTTGGACGCTAATCATGTCCAGGGTTTGTTGTTAAAGCACGGCAAAGAAAAGCGTATGCGGATGGCGAACATCGCCGACCTCGAACGCAGTCCCACCGGCTCGCTTCACTTGAGGCAAGGCGCGACTCTGGGCTGGGCGTCCAAAGAGGAATATCTGCTGCTGGAGCGCGACCTCCTCGATCAGCAGATTATTGATATCCACGGTCATAAGGTCGTCCGCGTTAACGATGTGGATCTGGTCTGGGAATTGCCTGAGACGCCCTCGAGCAAGCACAACGGCTCGCATTCGCATGCTCTCGCGCTGCGCATCGCCGAGGTCGAGGTTGGGGTCCGCGGTGCGGTGAGGCGCCTGCTCAAGGGTCTTCCAGCGGAGACAGTCGACCGGGTCGCCTTGCGCTTTCGGACCAGTGTCATTCCCTGGGATTTCGTCGATCTGATCGACCGCGATCCTGCACGCCGCGTCCGGCTCAAGATCGAGCAGGACCGCCTGGCCAAGATGCACCCGTCGGATCTTGCCGACATCCTGGAAGAACTGGCTCCGGCCGAGCGGCAGGCCTTGTTTACTTCCCTGGATGAAGAAGTTGCCGCCGAGGCCCTGGAAGAGGTGGACCCGCGGATGCAGCAGGCTCTGGTCGAGTCGCTCGACTCCGAGCAGATCGCTGGAATCGTCGAGGAGATGGACCCGGCCGCCGCAGCCGACTTCCTGGCAGAACTGCCTGAAGAGCGCTCCGACGCCATTCTGGAAGAGATGGACCCGCAGGAGCGCCAGGATGTCGAGGAGCTCCTCGAGTTCTCAGGCGATAACGCAGCCGGCGAGATGACCACAGACTATATCGCTGTGCCTGCCGATGCCCAGGTTAGCGATGCGATCGCCGCACTACGCCAGTTCGAGGGGGATGTTGAGACTGTGACCCATATCTACCTGATCGATGAAAGCGAAGTTTTGCAGGGCGTCGTTCCGTTGGTCAAGATACTTCTCTCGGACGGTACAACGCCGCTGCGCGAGCTGACGGAGGAACACATCGTGAGCTGCGAGATCAAGACTCCGGGGAAGAAAGTGGCTGAGCTTTTCGACAAGTACAACCTGCGCGCGTTGCCAGTGCTCGATCAGGACAAGAAGCTTGCGGGCGTCATTTATGCCGAGCAGGTGATCGCGCAGCTCAGGCAGCACGCGTGACATGCACGAGATGAGCCCGGAACAGAAGCGGCCAGGCGGGGAGGACGTGGTTGCGAAGCCGCTGCGGATTCTTTACGCAGCCGGGCTATCGCCGAACGACTCCTCGCAGTATCGCGCCTGGGCGGTCGAACGGCAGGGACACACAATCGTCCCATTGAATGTCTTTGACTACCTTCCGAAGAGCGTTCTTGTACGCAAGATCACGATGCGCCTCGCCGCTGGCCCGTCTGTCGTGCGCCTGAATCGCGATCTGCTGGCGTTGGCGGAACGTGAGCGCCCCGACCTGGTCTGGGCCGACAAGCTGCTGGAGATGCAGCCGCGAACCCTGCAGCGGCTCCGCGCGATGGGGATTACGACAGTCAGCTACATGATCGATAATCCCTTCGGGACGCGGCAGGACCCCGGTTGGCGGCTCTACATGAAGGACATTCCTTATTACGACCTGCATGTCGTCCAGCGCGATTCGAACATTGCGGACTACACGGCACGAGGCGGACGGAACGTGCTGAAGGTCCAGACGGCGTACGAACCTACGATCCACTATCCGCCGCCGCCGGGATGGTCCGATGCCAACCGCGACCGGGAGGTGTCTTTTATTGGCACGCCTTACGACGATCGCGCTGGGTTTCTGACACGGCTTTGGAAGGATTTTGGGCTGCCGGTCACGATTTCCGGCGGACTGGTCTGGAAGCGGCACCTGACGGCGGAAGCGGTCGCCGCTCTTTACCGCGGTCAGGGCGAGCTCTTCCGGGACGAATACCGCGAAGGGATCTGGAGATCGAAGATCAATCTCAGCTTTCTTACCCATTCCAATCAGGATGAGTTCACCCATAAAAGCTTCGAGATCGCGGCCTGCGAGGGCTTTCTCCTCGCCGAGCGCTCCGCGGGACATCTGGAACGCTTCGTGGAGGATGAAGAGGCAGTGTTTTTCTCCGATATCGAAGAGTGCGTCCAGAAGATCCGGCGATACCTGCCGGATGAGGCTGCTCGACGGCGCATTGCTGCGGCAGGACGGAATCGTGCGGAACGCAGCGGCTATCATAATGATGCGCAGGTCGCCCGCATCGTTGAACGTGCGCGGCAGATCCTCCCAGATGTGCTCGCTGCCCCCGGGCGCTCCTCGCTTCCGCATTCCTGAAGCTGGGCATCTGAAGATACATTGGAAAGTTAGTGGCTGAAGGCCTGGCACAGCGGCTGCAATGGGATACTGGGTGAGGCAGGCCGGCCTGTGAATGGGCTCAGGCCACGACATTAACAATATGGCAGCGGTCTTTGTACCTACAGCCGCTGAGAGCGGGGCTGTGACAAGGGAAATGGTGCGCGATGCAGACGGTCCAAGTCGGAATTACAGGCAGAACGACGACCCAGCTCGGCTACGGGTGTTCGAGCCTGATGGGCGCGATGGGCCGTGCCGAATCGCTCGCCGTTCTTGAAGCCGCTTTCGAGGCGGGAATCCGTCATTTCGACGTTGCGCCGATGTACGGCTATGGGCAGGCTGAGGGCGTGCTCGGCGAATTTATCTCCCGGCATTCCGGCGAGGCCACCGTCACCACAAAATATGGAATTCCGCCGGCCGCCCGCCAAGGCCTGATTGGCATTGCGCGTTCTCTGGCGCGGCCCGTGGTCAGAGCGGTTCCAGGTCTGAAGCGCGGGCTCACCTCTGCTGCTGTCCGAGTCACGGGCGCCGGTGCAAAGGCCGCCTTCACCGCCGCGGAAGCTCGCGAGTCCCTGGAGCGAAGCCTGCGCGAGCTGAAGACGGGGCACATCGACATCTGGCTCCTCCACGAGGCGACGCTCGCCGACCTCCACGATCCGGCGCTGCTTTCCCTGATGCAGGAGAGTGAGAAAGCAGGCAAGATCGGCACATTTGGCGTCGGCAGCGGTCGGGAGGAGATCGATGCGATTGCCGCAGTGAGCCCGGAATATCTCCCGGTGACCCAGTTCGCCTGGTCCGTGCTCGATGCGCCCCTGCCTCCCACGAAGGGCATGCGCATCCTGCATCGCGCACTCACGGAGAACTTTCGCGACCTGCACCATCAATTGCTGGCGGACCGGGCTCGCTGCAACCGCTGGTCGTCTCTCACCGGCGCCGATCTCGCGGATGCCCGCGTGCTCGGCGCGCTCATGCTGAAGGCGGCACTCCTCGAAAATCCCTCGGGAATCGTGCTCTTCTCTTCGAAGAACCCACGGCACATCCACGAGAATGTGTCGACCGCGACAAACAGCTCTCTGGAAGCTCCAGCGCGCAAGCTCTACACGCTGATTCAGGAGGAGCGCCTCGCCGTGACTCAGGAGAGGGCAGCCGGATGAAGCAGACCTGGAAAAACTGGCGGATGCAGATCATGCTCTTCCTGGCTGTGCTGGGGCCGGGCATTATCACTGCGAACGTCGATAACGATGCAGGCGGTATCTTCACCTACTCGCAGGCGGGCGCGCAGTTCGGCTACACGCTGCTGTGGACGCTGCTGCCGATCACGCTCGCGCTCATCGTGGTGCAGGAGATGTGCGCGCGCATGGGCGTGGTGACCGGCAAAGGTCTCTCCGATCTGATCCGCGAAGAGTTCGGACTGCGCATCACGTTCTTTACGATGTTTCTGCTGGTCATCGTGAACTACGGGAACGTGGTCTCCGAGTTCTCCGGTATTGCGGGATCCATGCAGCTCTTTCACCTGTCGAAGTACATTAGCGTTCCGATCTGCGCGGTGATCGTGTGGCTGCTGGTGGTGAAGGGCGACTACAAGGTGGTGGAGAAGGTGTTCCTCGCGGCCAGCGTATTTTATCTGGCCTACATCGCCACCGGATTCGTCAGCCATCCTGACTGGCCCAAGGCTCTCAGGGCGACCGTGACCGCGCCTCCGCGTGAGGTTTGGAGCAGTCACGATTACGTGTACATGATCGTGGGCATCATCGGCACGACGATTGCGCCGTGGATGCAGTTCTATCTGCAGTCCTCGATCGTGGAAAAGGGCGTTTCCGTCCGGCAGTACAAGGCGTCGCGGCTTGATGTCATTGTGGGGTGCTTCTTCACGGATCTGGTCGCATGGTTCATCATCGTGTCCTGCGCCGCCACCCTCTATGTCCACGGAATGCGCGAGATTCAGGTTCCTGCGGATGCGGCCGGCGCCATGAAGCCTCTGGCGGGGGACTTCGCTTTCATTCTGTTCGCCGCCGGACTCTTCAATGCATCGCTCTTCGCGGCTTCCATCCTGCCGCTCTCCACGGCGTATACCGTGTGCGAGGGGATGGGTTTCGAGAGCGGCGTAGACAAGAGCTTCAAGGAAGCGCCGTTCTTCTACTGGCTCTACACCGGGCTGATTGCATTGGGAGCAGGGCTGGTGTTGGTCCCGAACTTTCCTCTGGTGAAGTTCGTGCTGTGGTCCCAGGTGCTGAACGGAATTCTGCTTCCCGTGATCATGATCTTTATGCTCCGGTTAATTAACAAGAAGGAGTTGATGGGAGGACACACCAACTCCCGGACGTTCAACGTCATTGCGTGGGTCACGGCCGCGATCGTGATCGTCCTCTCACTGGTTCTGATGTGGAATCAGGTCACCGGGAAATGACCGCTAAAGCGCGGCCTCGGGCAGAAGCACGACGGGAACCGGCTAGAGCAGCTTGCCGTCGGCGAGATCGCGGATCAGGTTCAGGTCGGCGGCCAGGAAGTCCAGTGCCGGCAATTCACGCAGCGGCGACCAGCGAATCTCTTTGAAGATGCGGTTCTCGATCTCACCGGAAAAGGTGTGGACGGAGAAGAATTGCAGGTCAATCGCCGCGCCGTTGCGGTACCGGTGTCGAAGCTGCGCCACCCGCGGCCCGATCTCTGCCGCGATCCCAAGCTCTTCGTCCAGCTCCCGAATCAGCGCCTGCTCCGCCGTTTCCCCGGGCTCGATCTTTCCTCCCGGGAACTCCCATTTCAACCCCATGGGCTGATCGGGTCGGCGCTGGCATACCAGCACCTCGGTCTCGACCGCGTCGCCGGAGGCGGGCTGCCGCAGGATCAGCGCGGCGACAACCAGCCGGAGAGGCTTGCCGTTCTGATGGCCGTCCAGTTTTCGGATGCGCTCTCTCACTCGTTGCCGTCTTCTCCGCGTCGCGCGTGCGAGCTCTTTCTACAAGATTAGACGGCGGATACGGCAATTGAGAACAGCGGTTTTGTCACTTAAGAGGGTCGCCGAGGGCTCACCGATACTCCCAGCCCGCTCAGCTTAGTCCGCGCCTGTGAGGCTTCAGGGGAGTTCGGGAACCTCTGGATGAGCGCACGCATTTCGGCGATGCCGCCCTCGCGGTCTTTCATGGCCAGCAGCGCCGATCCTTTGTGAAGCCGGGAAACCGGCACTTTGGGGTTGGCGGGAAAGTGCTCAATGACGTGGTCGTAGTTTTTCACCGCCTCAGCAAAGTGGCCGGCGCGGTAGTCAATCTCTCCCAAGTAAAAATAGGCATTCCCGGAGAGGGTTTCGTCCGGGTAATTCTCGATTACCTGGTGAAACTCGGAGGATGCCAGCGGGTACTTCGCGGCCATAAAGTCCGCGAGCGCCTGTCTGTAGAGATCGCCGATCGGTGGCGCGTTGGACGCTGCAGGGGCCGGCAGCCTGGGCGCTCCCTGCTGAGTGGCGAAAGGTGTGTTTGATGGAACGTTGCTTGCGGCTCCTGGTCCACCGACTGGCGCTACACCACCCGGTGAGGTTTCGGCCGGGCCGCCCGGCGTCGTGCCTGCCGGTGTTCCAGCGCCGGGAACCATATTCTGCAGGGCAGCATTGATCGACTGCTGCTGGCCCTGGATGGCTTGCAAGGTCTTCTCCAGAGAATTCATCCGGGCCTTCACCTCATCCACGGAATCGTTCAGCGTCTGCACCTGTCCGGAGACCTGCTCGACCTTCCCGTTCGCAGTCTCGTTCTGAGTGTTCATCCGCTTCTCAAGCGCATCTACAGCGAGCGACATCTTGTTGACGGAGTCGGCGCTCTGCTGCACCAGATCGCGCAGCACACCCATCCGCTCGTCGTTCGACTGTTGCAGATGCTGCACGGCATCCTGAAGCTGCTGCACCTGGGTCTGCAGCTGCACCATATCCCGGTTGACTGCAAAGGCGGGCGCGGCGGGAATTGCCAGCAGGGCAGCCGCGCAGGCGATACGAGTGGGAGAGAATGTGCGATGCAATGTCATGGCGAACCTCAAAATTCAGTGGGCCGCGGTCTTCTGCGGCCCACGGTTCCTGTCTTAGCGGTCGATCGAGAACTGCGCCCGCCGGTTCTGCTGATAGCAGGATTCGGTCGCTTCCGAGCAGAACTGCTTTTCCTTTCCGAAGCTCACGACGCGAATGCGGGAAGCCGATACGCCGTCGTTTACAAGGGCAGTCTTCGCGGAATTTGCGCGATTCTCGCCAAGCGCCAGGTTGTACTCCGCCGAGCCGCGCTCGTCGCAGTAGCCGCCGATCACAACTTTGATCTCCGGGTGCGCGGTCAGGTAAGCGGCCGCTTTCTGTGCCGCGCTGACGCCTTCGGGCCGCAGCGTATAGCTGTCGTAGTCGAAGAAGATGTCAGGCACGTTCTGGTGGAAAACCTTGTCTGCCGAGCCGTCGTCCGTAGTCGTGTTGCTGGGCTCCGGAGTTGCGGGCGCTGCTGGGACACGTACGGTCACGCGAACGTTGGCCTCGGCCGTGCCGCCATCGCCCTTGGCAACCAGATGGAAATTGGTGGAGCTGGATGGGGTGACCGTCTGCGTGCCATTCACCGCGACCGGTCCCAGTCCATCAATCGAAACCGAAGTCGCATCGGTCGTCCGCCAGTTCAGCACGACGGACTGCCCAAGATCCACCGCGAGCGGTTCAGCGGTCAGGCTGGCGGTCGGGGCGGGAGTCGGCGGGGCTGGTGCCGCCGGCGCGACTGTCGTCTTGTGGTGGCACCCGGCCAGCATCAAGGCTCCAAGTGAGAGCATCGCCACGGAGCGCGCTGCGCTCCGATACTGAGGTGGGATTACCGCGATCTTCATTCATTTCTCCTGCGAACCAAAGCTCTGCGTTCCATGTTAGTCCCGAAGCTGTGGGCGACGGGATAAGGGTTCCTTGCGAGTTACGGCTTCTACTTCCAACTCCAGTTGGGCATGTCCGATCCTGTTCCGGTGATTGCGTGGCGCTGTGTTCCGTTCGCCAGCATCGTCCAGATCCGCGAGCGCTCCGTGTTTCCGTTGGGAGAGCACGCGTACACGATGTGACGTCCATCTGGAGACCATGAGGGGAAATCGCAGGTGCCGGAATCGGAGGTCAGTTGAATCCACTTTTTGGTCGCGATTTCCATCACATAAATGTCCTGCCCGCCGGGAGCGCCGGGCCCGTACTTGCGGTTCCAGGCAAACGCAATCGCCTGCCCGTTGGGAGACCAGGACGGCGAAGTTGCGTAGCCGCCATCGGTCATCTGCTGCACGCCCGAGCCGTCCGCATTCATGATGTACAACTGCGGCAGCCCTGTCCTGCCGCTGATCCAGGCAATCTGAGCGCCGCTCCGCGCATTGAACACCGGCGATGCATCCGGGCCGCGGAAACTGGTGAGACGTCGAGGCTCTGCGCCGCTCGGATCGGAAACCCAAATCTCCGGATCTCCCGTACGCGACGAGGAATACGCGATCTGCTTCCCGTCTGGCGACCAGGCGGGCGAGATGTTTGTTCCGCCGACCTCGGGGAAGGCGACCGTGCGATTGAGCACCAGCGAGTACATGCGGATTTGGAACCCGCTCTTGCCGAGCGACGCAAAGGCGAGCCGCGTGTTGTCGGGCGAGATGCGAGGGGAGAGCGAGATTGTGCCCAGATGCGTGACCGCATGCTGGTTCTCGCCGTCGTAATCCATCTCCCAGATCTCTTTGTTTCCGCCGGCTGCATGCACGTAGAAAATTTTGGTCTCGGCGATGCCGGCGGTTCCTCCACCCAGGGTGCGGATGATCTCATCGGCGAACCGGTGCGCCACCTGCCGCGCCATTTCCTCGCCCGGCTCTTCGCTGTACTGCTTGGCGAGCACCTGAGGGAACTGGGCGTTCTTGGTGTCGAAGACGAATCCATTGACGACCAAGCGTCCGCCGACTACTCCGAGGGAGCCGAAGCCGACGAACGAGGCGTTTGCTGGAGCGGCGGCGTAGGCTGCCGCGCGCATCTCGGAGGGCGCTCCGGGCGTGCCCGGCGGGATCAGGCTCTTCGAGACCACATCGAACATGCCCGCGTTCTGAAGATCGCTGAACAAGGTCCTGTCGAAGATCGTCTTCAGCGTGCCCGTCTGCGCATCCTCGGCCAGGGGCTTGAAGTTGGGGATCGCGATGCGAATGGAGCTCGCGCCCTGGTTGGTTCCGGTCACGACCTGGTCCTGGGCGGCGTGTGAGCCCGCCGGGGCGAGCAGTGCGGCGAGGAGGAGGGTCAGCACGGCTCCGAGAAATCGAAAGAGTCGAGAGGGGCTGGCGGTTCGGGTGCTACGATCCATAGTTTCCATGGTAGTCGTTTCCATGCGGCTGTTGGGCTTGCGATGAGAGCGTCACGGATGCGCCGGCGGATCGAAGTAGTACGTCACGTTGATGCGGCTGCCTGCGTAAGCATCCGGAAGCGGTGGAAAACTGTCGATGCGGCGCACGGCGCCGAGCGCGGTCTGATCCAGCGTGGAGTCGCCGCTGGGCTGCATGATGCGGATGTTGGCCGGCGTTCCGTCGCGCTGGATGTCGAAATTGATGTACACGCGGTGGCCGGGCGCGTTGCCGTCGAGCAGGTTGGTGTACCACTGCGACGCTACTTTCTGTGTGATCTGCTGGACGTAGTAGGCGAAACGGGAGCCGAAGGCCTGGTCGGAGACGCTGATGCTGGAGGTGCCGGCGCGGTTCTGGACGCTGCTCATCGCGATGCGGACTCCGGAGGTCTCGCCGGTGACCGCCTTGTTGGTGGGCGGCGTTGGCGTGGCGTGGGGCGCGGGCGTTGCGACCGGCGTGTTTTTTGCGATCTGCTTCGGGGGAGCGGTGGTTACGGTCTTCTCAGCCTTCTTCGGCGCTTCCTTCTTGG
>Ga0207667_10000416_pt1 | contig 57683 bp, 86 predicted proteins | sample KBSCornC52_FD_184301 | JGI IMG/M metagenome (GOLD analysis project Ga0207667, IMG submission 184301) | Corn rhizosphere microbial communities from Kellogg Biological Station, Michigan, USA - KBS Corn C5-2 (SPAdes) (version 2) | ecosystem: Host-associated > Plants > Roots > Rhizosphere > Soil ... | reverse complement strand
CAACCTGAGCGCCGCCAACCTGAGCGCCGCCAACCTGAGCGCCGCCGACCTGAGCGCCGCCAACCTGAGCGCCGCCAACCTGAGCGCCGCCGACCTGAGCGCCGCCAACCTGCGCGACGCCGACCTGCAGCCCATCCGCGCCGACTTCTATGACGTGCTGTCCTGGGCGCCTGCGGAGGTGCCCGCGCTGATCGCGGCGCTGAAGGAAGGGCGCGTCGACGGATCGACCTATACCGGAACCTGCGCCTGCCTGGTTGGCACCATCGCCAATGTGCGCGGCGTGGACGTCGATACGCTGCCGCAGGATTCGTATCGCCCGATCGAGCGGTTCTTCATGAGCATCCGCCAGGGCGATACGCCGGAGACCAACCAGCATGCGGCTGTCGCCCTGGGTTGGGCTGAGACCTGGCTGGCCAGCATGCAGGCGGCGTTCGCGCCGAAGTCGGCATGAGCGCAGATCGCGAACTGCACCCGGCCACCCGTGCCGATTGGTTCGACCTGGTCAAGGTCGCCGCCCTGATGGACCTGGCGCTGATTCTCGGCCTGGTCGTGTGCATGGCCGCGGGAGGGCACGCCTGATGCTCTTCCTCTTCTTCCGCAAGCGCACCCGCGAGCTGGAGGCGGCCAACGCCGAGCTGATGAGCGCCTTGGCCTACTACGCCGACGAGAGCATTTGGCGCCGGCGCGGCATCAATGAGCCTGGCGCTGCGCGCCAGTGGGTCAAGCCGCCCGTCTCGCGCGACCGCGGCGCACGCGCCCGTGCCGCCTTGCAGTCGGTCGAGCTCCGCGCGCCGATCTTCAGGTTCTGGTTCCGCCGCTTCAACCCATCCGGCCGCATCCCCGATTTCCTGAAGGCGCCCGACAAGCGGCGCTGATCCCTTCGTTCCATCACTGCGGCCGATGCGCCGCGCAGGCTCCAAGGAGAGTCCCGATGTCGAGCACCAGCAGCAAGCGCCAGCCGAAGACCGACCCCGCCACTCAGCCCGGCGTTATCGCCAGCATCAATGCCGCCGCCGTCGGCCGCGTGTACCCGTTCGCGGCGGTCCAGGATATCCGGTACTACCTCAACGGCGTGGCCCTGATCCCCGGCCCAGCGCCGGTAATCGCCGCTACCAACGGGCACATGCTGTACATCGAAGAGGACGAAGACGGCACCGTCAACGAGCAGGTGATCCTGCGCCTGAGCAAGCGCGCTTCGTTCTTCCTCAAGAGAGCCAACCAGGTGATCGTCAGCCGCGGCGCGGGCGGCGAAGGCATTGCCACCATCGTCGACAGCTTCACCCACGAAGTGCTGTACGTGGAGCCGGGCAATTGCCTGATCGATGGGCGGTATCCGGATATCGGCGACCCCATCGGCAAGCCGGCGCAGTGGGTGAAGGGCCTCGTGGGCGAGTTCAACGCTGGCTACCTGCAGCAGGCGTTGGCGCTGCCGGGAAGCGTCGAGTTCTACCACAAGGACGTCGAGGATCCGGGCAAGTCGGCGATGCTGTTCACCGTGTCGATCCGCGGCGGTGGCAAGGGCTTGGGCTGCATCATGCCGATGAGCGCCCAACATACGCTGGAAGCCTACTTCCCCGTGGCGCTGCAGGTCGAGTCGACGCCGAAGGCGACCAAGCTGCCGGATCGGCCGGCGCAGGTCGAGCAGGCCGAGGCGGCCGAAGCCTGAGCCACCGCCATGACCACGGCCGACCTGTTCGACGGGATCTTCGACAACGCAGCCACCGGCCGCCGTGAGGTGTGGCAGGACGGGCAGCTGCGCCGCTATGCGTTGAAAAGTGCCGTCGGCTACACGGACACGCCGTGGCGCGAAATGCACAAGGCTTGGGGGTCGTATCCCGACCTCCCGGCCAACGCCAGCCAGCCCAGCACCGCGAGGGCCTGAGCATGCCGAGCTACCGCCCCAGCCTCCCGCCCGAATGGTACGGCTACCCCAAGGACGCGCCGGCGCCGCGCATCGTGGAAACCCGCGTGCGCTGCCTGGACTGCAACCTCCACGTCGCCAATCCGAATAACCCCGAGGTCGGCATGGGGCGCTGCAAGCTCGGCCTGATCGGCCAGTACCCCGCGGCGCTCCACTACTGCCGGGACTTCGTGCCCAGCAAGGGGACGCAATGAACGAAGCCGCCGAAAAACTGCGCGGCCGCGCCGCCGAGTGCTCCGAGGCCAACTCCAACATGACGCAGGCCGCTCGCCTGCTGGAGCGCGCCATGCAGCACGCCGAGGACGGCCGCCTGCCGCCCAATGTCAAAGACGCCATCTTCCGCGCCCAGCGCGAAATCTCCGCCGCCCAGGGAAAGACGGAGGCTCGCCGCCGCCGCTTCCTCCGGAAGGCGGACGCCAAGGAGAAAGACAGTGAACATTGTTGAGCTGGTCCAGGCCATCGGCCACGAGAGAATCAACGTCCAGGTGCTCGATCAGTGCATCACGCACGCGAAGGCGACCAAGCAAGGGACCATGGTGACGTTCGGGTGCAAGGTCCCGGTCGCTGACCTGGGCATGCTTGGTCCGCCGGAGAAGCGCGCCCTGATCCTGTGGGTGGATGCGGAGGCGCTGCAGAGCGCCGCAACATCTTCGGCAGAGGCGGCAACCGAGACTGGTGGCGCCCATGGCTGATAGCGCCATCCACGTCGAGCGCCACCAGGCCGAGCAGCTGATCGTGCGCGCCGCGGGCCTGGACCCGATTACCGTCTACTTGCGCGATACCGGCCCTGGCCGGGGCACCATCACCATCGCGTGCTTCGGCTGCGCCTGGACCACTGGCTGGGGCGCCATGGGCACCGAGACCGTTGCGCAGTTCGTTGCGACGGCCCACGTCGACTACCTGCTGGGCTGCTTCCTCAATCGGCAGTACCCGTCGCTGAGCAAGCGCGCCCGCGCCGACGAAGAGGTCTACCTGGCCAAGATCATCGCGGCAGTGCAGCGCGCCCTTGCCACGCCGATGCTCGACGTCACCAACTTGGACTCTACCGGCGTCACGCTTATTCCACTCGCGAAAATGGCGCCACCTCCGCCCGATGATGAACTGGGGCGAGACAGCTCCGTGCTTGCGGTGCTGATCGCCGAGCTGCGCCAGCGCGAAGCTCTCGGCCGCCGGAAATACGGCACCGACCTGGACCGCACCGATCTGTCGGCGGCGGACCTGCGCCAGCACCTGCGCGAGGAACTGATGGACGCGCTGATGTATTCGCACGCGTTCGACCGCGCCGCCGCGCGCGCGGCCGTGCCGGAGCCTACCTATCAGCAGATTTTCAACGCCATCCAAGCGGCCACAACGCTCGAATGGGGTGGTACGGCAATCGGCATCTCAGTGGAGAAGTTCCGAGCCGAGCTATCCGCCGCCCCGACGCTCGCCGGGAAGGAGAAGGGGTGATGGGCATTTCAGTTCGCATGCGCGCACAAATTACCGTTGAAATTGACCTGGGCAATTGGACCGATAACGAGTCATTTGCGAGCCTTTCCGCGTCCTGCAAACGTGAGGCAATTGGTCATATCCGACACGTCTTCGATAAGGCGAACAAACCGGTGCAAATCGTCGGTGAACCTCGCCTTCTGACCATGCTCGCTATCGAGGAGAAGGCATGACAGCCTCGCGAGCACTCAACTACGACCCGGCCGACCCAGACAAGATGCGCCTGCCGGGCGGAAAGACCTGTGGGGATTGCACCCACATCCGTCGTTGCAAGGCGATCTACGGCCACGTGGAGACCGACTCGTACTGCGACTGGTCGCCCTCTCGCTTCGTGCCGGCCACGCCAACTGCAGTGCATGCGGAGGTGGCCAGTGGAGCTTGAACGGACGTTGCTCGAGCTCTACCGCTTCGGCAAGCCGGTGGTGTTCTCCGCGGCCAATGGTTGGCGTGTGTCGGTCGATTTGAATGTCAATGCCACCGGCGCGAAGTTCGAAGTTACGAGCGACCACGGCTTTGCGACGCCCACATTGGCTGCCAATCAGTGCTTGGAGCGCGTGCACCAGATCCTAAGCGGCATCCGGGACGGTCTGACTGCTCTGGAGAATCTGGCGTGACCATGACCCTCGACGAAGCCATGGCCCTGGCCAGCCAGGACTGCCCTCTTCCGCACCGCGCCGGCGAGGCTCTACGTGTGCTCCGCAATGAGCTGCAGCGAGACCGCACATTCGTTCCGCCGGCTTTGCCAACTGCTTTCGGAATGGAGGGCTTCACATCTCGGCAGGCTTGGCGCGAAGAGCATGCTCGGCGCGATGGCTGGAACCAATGCCGCGAGGCCATGCTTAATCGCGTGCTGGCCGGCCCTTCAATTGCCGAGCGCTATGGCAGCAACTCGGGGCACGGCCACGTATGGGACCGCCCTGACGGCGTCAAGGCGCGGTGCGGCGGCCCTGTGTTGTGCAAAGACTGCCGACGTGACATGCAGGACGTTCGGAACCTCCATGCCTCCCGCCGGCTTGAGCAGCTGGCAGACATCGACCTCGCCGAGGCCGAAAAGCAGGGCGAGAAATGACCTCAGTGCTTCAGCAGATCGGCAATGCTTCTATCGGCCTTCTGGAGGGCGCTGAAGAAGGCGACAAGAGTGTTTGTGTGGAGAGCCCGTGCCGCCACGCGCTGCTCTTCCGACATCCCGTTCCCATCAGCGTACCGCCTCATTTCCGGTATCGCAGCGACCAAATCGTTGTATCGGGCCACCAAGGATTGAACTGGTCGCGCAGCCCTGCCGAGTTCGTGAAGATTGGGAATCCTATCGCGAAGCCCCACGGGGATCCGCGTGAGCATTTCGAAATCAAGGATGCTTCGGATGACCATTGCTTCGCCCAAGCCCCCCTGACTGCTCAACTGTTCAAAATGCGGGTCTGCGGCTGCGCGCCAACTCGAAATATCTGCCGAGATCATCAACGCGATGTCTCGCGCCCTTGTTGCGGCTTTGAAGTCGTCGGCTCTGCGCTGGGCGACGTAAACGCCAAGCGGAATCAGCACTGCAGCAAAGATGCCGGCAATTGCACCGTAGGCCTGCACCCAAGCCGCCCGCACTTGCTCCTGGGCGGCGGCCAAAGTGGCAGCCGCTTGAGGATCAATCCCCATGCGTGAATCCCTCCTACTTAATGCGCGCGTTCATCAGCACCGAAATGGCCTTGGCATAGCTGGCCCAGTGCGCGTCGCCCTCGGTGGGCATGGAGCTGTCGTCGTAGAAGTAGATGACCTCGGGATCGCCCGGCTCCGCCGGGATCACATTGACCGCCACGCGCCGCAGCGCGGCCAACGTCCGTCCGTCCAGAGCAACACGGTCTGGGTGGCTGTCGTAGTCGACCCAGTCCTTGCTGGTCGTGCCGACAGGCTTGTAGTTCCGATTCAACACCAGCCATTTGCCGTCTGCCGTTGCCTGGATGCAATACGGAAGATGGGTGTGAGCGACCTTTCCAATAGGCATAACTTCCCCTGTAGCTCGAGCGAGCGGCCGGAGCCAATCAATGGCTGACAACACTAGGATCGAATGGGCCGACGCGACTTTCAACCCCTGGATCGGCTGCACGAAGGTGTCGCCGGCATGCGACCGCTGCTACGCGGCCGTCAGCACGCCAGCACGCGCGCTGGGCATAAGCTGGGGCGCGGGCGAGCGGCGGCGACGCACCTCGGCGGCGAACTGGAAGCTGCCGCTACGCTGGAACGCGAAGCGCTTCATGGAATGCGGGGAATGCGGATGGCGAGGGGAATGCGACGCCGAGCTCATCGGCTGTGCCAGCTGCGGGTCTTCCGGCGCCATGAACCATGCGCGGCGCAGGGTGTTCTGCGCCAGCTTGGCCGACGTGTTCGACAACGAGGTACCTATCGCCTGGCGCATCGAGCTGTTCGACCTGATCCGCGCCACACCGAACCTCGACTGGCTGCTGCTGACGAAGCGGATCGGCAATGCCGAACGGATGATGGACGAAGCCGGTGGCTGGTCCGGCGCCACCAAGCACGGCGTGCGCAACCCGCTGCCGAACCTCTGGATTGGCGCTACGGTTGCGAACCAGTTCGAAGCCGACCGCGACGTACCGAAGCTCTTGCACACTTCGGCGACGGTGCGCTGGCTCTCATGTGAGCCTCTGCTAGGGCCGATAAACCTAACCGACATCTGCGACGGTGCAGCTCATCGAGAAATTCCGCGCGAGTACTGGACTGATATCGACGACGACGATAGCCCGCCCGCGATCGGCATCAATGCTCTGACGGGATCTTGCTGGCAGCGGTTCGGCGATTGGCAGTACTACGGCCAGCGACTCGACTGGGTCATCGTCGGTGGAGAGTCGGGCCAAGGCGCGCGCCCTATGCACCCCAGCTGGGCGCGCGGGCTTCGCAACCAGTGCGACATCGACGGCGTGCCGTTCCTCTTCAAACAGTGGGGCGAGTGGGCACCTCACCAGGTCGTCGCCGGCGGCGACATGGGCGCGGATCTGCGCGCCGGGCGCGTTCGCTTCATGCAGGGCGACGGCCGCGAGCCTGACGGGCACTTCCTCCCTGGCGACGCTGCGATGGAGCGCGTCGGCAAGCGCGCGGCCGGCCGCCTGTTGGATGGGCGCGAGCACAACGAGTGGCCAAGAACGGCCAACCTCAAGGAAATCTGAGGGTTAGAGAGCCATGCTTGATGGTTTTTTGACCACCGACGATCTCCGCGCGCTTACTGGCTACGATAGAGCCGGTGATGTGGAGCGCTGCCTTACGAAGCAAGGCGTGAGGTTTTTCCTGGGGAAGGAGGGTCCGTGGACGACTCGCGAGCTGATAAACGCCGCCGGCGGCTTGACGCCAGCGGGGAACGACGAGACCTACGGGGGCAGTATCCTGTGAGGCGCGGCCGCCCTCGTCGCTTCGATCCGACTGTGCCCAAGCACATCGACCAGGCGAAGCTGCCCACCGGCGCCTACTGGGATTCCCGGGATCGCGTTTGGTACACGCTGATAAGGGACGGTGCGAAGGCAACGCGCCGCCGGATTGCGGGTGCCGGCGCCACGCTTGCGGATCTTCACCACGTGCTGCAAGAGCTGAACACAGCCAACAGCACGGGCACCATTCGTTGGCTCCACGAAGAATTTAAAGCCTCCGATCAGTGGAAAGAGCTATCCCCGAGTTCCCAGCTTGACTACGACAACTGCCTGGCCCGCCTGACAAGGCTGAAAACGAAAGTCAGTGGCACGGGCGATCTCCTTGTAGCCAACAGGCTTTCACGTCCAGACGTCCAATTGATAGTCGACGAAATCGCGAAGAAAACACCAGCGATGGCGAACCATGTGAAACGCTATCTTGGCCGTTTGTTCACTTGGGCCATGCAACGAAAGCGCATGCGCGTTAGGGCTAACCCTGCGCATAAGATCGACGCTGCAACCGAAGTTGCCGATTCGAAGATGCCGACACCAGAAGCTATGGAGGCCGTCATCGCGTTTGCGCGCGAGCGCGGCACGCGAAAGGCCCACACGAAAGGCAGCTGCCCGCCCTACATCTGGCCGGCGATGGTGCTCACCTATCGGTGCCGGCAGCGCGGAATTGAAGCGCTCCTTCTCAGCGATGCCGATGACCACGCCGAGGGCATCTATACGAACCGCCGAAAAGGTTCGAAGGACAACATCACGAGTTGGTCGCCAGAGCTTCGTGAGGCATGGGATGCAGCGATCGCCTATCGCCGAGAAGTGTGGAAGCGGAAGAAGAAAGAACATCCCATCCGCGCCAAAGATCGCCCCGTGCTGGTCAACCAAAAGGGCGAGACACTTGCAACCCTCAACCACAAAGACGAGGTTGTCACACGCTCGACGTTCGACAGCGCATGGCAGCGCTTCATCAAGATGGCCATTCGCGACGGCGCGATCACCGAGGATCAGCGCTTCTCGCTGCATGGCCTGAAACACCGCGGCATCACCGACTCCGAGGACAAGACCTCTGGCGGCCACGTGGATCCAGGTATGGTCAGGCGCTATGACCACGAGGTGCCTGTAGTCGCCCCAGCGGGAAGCGGTCGCGGCACGAGAAAATGACGGGTCACTTCTACGACGACAGCGAAGAGCGCGCTCTTGACGAAGCGTGGCGCCTTGGCGACTACGATTCGGAGGATTGCCCGAACTGCGGAAGGCACCGGCTCTGCCGTTGCCCCAACGGAAAGCGCCGTTGCGAGAAATGCAACTGGTGCCCGGAAGACGGGCAGTACGCCCCGGTGGACTACTAGGGCGCAATGACCGAGGAACAGCGAAGGCTACTGGCGTCGATCCCGAAGAGTGAACTGCTTGCGGAGCTCGTGCGCCGGGAGAACCAACCGCCTCAGGAGCAGGTACATCCTTGGTGCGATGACTGCGCGCACTACAAGACATTCGACGGCGCCGGCGATCCTCCTGCCAAGTTCAACCCCTGCTCGAAGAAGCACAAGCCGCACTTCTGGACGCCCAGGCCATGGGAGTCGCCCGAGACCTTCGGGTACTACCTGGCGGTCTGTGAAGACCGCAAGCCGGTGCACGAGCAGGTCCGCGAAAGCGCCATGCCGCCCCACCACATACGCTGACTAACGAGATTTATTTTTACGGTGATTTTTACGGTGCGCAAAAAAACAGGCACCTAGATTTCTCTAAGTGCCTGTTCCGATTGGTGGGCCGTGTAAGATTCGAACTTACGACCAATTGATTAAGAGTCAACTGCTCTACCAACTGAGCTAACGGCCCTAAACTTCAAATTTGGGGTGGACGATGGGACTCGAACCCACGACATCCGGAATCACAATCCGGTACTCTAACCAGCTGAGCTACGCCCACCATAACCTTTGAGATGTACTGGCGCGCCCGACAGGAATCGAACCTGCAACCGTCGGCTTAGAAGGCCGATGCTCTATCCGGTTGAGCTACAGGCGCAATGCACTCGGGTGCAGAGCAACTGCTGGTCGGGGCAGAGGGATTCGAACCCACGACTTCCAGCTCCCAAAGCTGGCGCTCTACCAGGCTGAGCTATACCCCGATTTCGAACCTTCGGCTTATTTCGCAATGCCGAAGCTTTGAAATGCTACGGGTGACGCTTCGCCCAGTCAATCCGTATCGAAGCACACCGAACACATCTTTCGTCCGGTTCCGAAAAACGATGTTCTGTTCTTCGGATGCAAACGGCGATGCGAACATCACTGCCTGCTTTGTATGGCGCGCCCGGAGAGATTCGAACTCCCGACCACCAAGTTCGTAGCCTGGTACTCTATCCAACTGAGCTACGGGCGCGTTGTAAAACTTTTGCCTTCTTCGCTTAACCACCGAGGTGGAAAGCGCCGAGGCCAGAAGCGGAATTATTCAGATTCGGGCGGTGGCCGTCAATACTTTTTTCAGTTTTTTTTCACCGACTGCCGAAGTATTCATGTGCCGGTGCGACGTTCCGCATCGAAGCCGCGCAGTTTAGCGGCCGAGAACTGGATCGCCTAGAGGGGAAGCAGCGCGTGTCGCCCTCCTCTACTCCGAATTGTCATCGGCATCGATCTTCGATCACCACAAACGACGAGGGCGGCCATCGGCCGCCCTCGTTCACTTCATGATGCCTTGCTTGCTCAGCCGTGCGGGTGACGGCTCTGCGTCGCCGGATCGCCGACCTTGGCGCCTGCATCACCGCGCGGGGGCGGAGGCGGCGGAGGCGTGGAACCCGTGGCCGACTTGCTCCAATCCGCCGGCGGACCCGGCACGCGGCCGGACATGATCTCGTCGATCTGGTGCGCGTCGATGGTCTCGTACTGCAGCAGCGCTTCGGCCATCACATGCAGCTTGTCGATGTTATCGGTGAGCAGCTGCTTGGTGCGCGCGTAGTTGCGGTCCAGGATCGCGCGCACTTCCTCGTCGATCTTGCGCGCGGTCTCGTTGGAGACGTTCTTGTGCTGCGTGACGGCGCGGCCGAGGAACACCTCGTCTTCTTCCTCACCGTAGGTGACCGGGCCGAGCGTGTCGGACAGGCCCCACTTGGTCGCCATGTTGCGCGCCATCTTGGTCGCGCGCTCGATGTCGTTGGAGGCGCCGGTGGTGACCTTGTCCTCGCCGAAGATCAATGCCTCGGCAACGCGGCCGCCGTACAGCGAGCACAGCTGCGATTCGATCGCCACGCGGTTCATGCTGTACTTGTCGCCTTCCGGCAGATACATGGTCACGCCCAGCGCGCGGCCGCGCGGAATGATGGTGACCTTGTAGACCGGGTCGTGCTCCGGCACCAGGCGGCCGACGATGGCGTGGCCGGCCTCGTGATACGCGGTGAGCTTCTTCTCGTCCTCGCTCATGGCCAGGGAGCGGCGCTCCGTGCCCATCAGGATCTTGTCGCGCGCCTTGTCCAGATGATTCATGCGCACGTCGCGCGCATTCTCGCGCGCGGCGAACAGCGCGGCTTCGTTGACCAGGTTGGCCAGATCGGCACCGGAGAAGCCCGGCGTGCCGCGCGCGATGGTCATCGCATCCACGTCGGCCCCGGTCGGCACCTTGCGCAGATGGACCTTGAGGATCTGTTCGCGGCCCTTCACGTCCGGCAGGCCGACCACCACCTGGCGGTCGAAACGGCCCGGGCGCAGCAGCGCGGGGTCGAGCACGTCCGGGCGGTTGGTCGCGGCGATCACGATCACGCCCTCGGTGCCTTCGAAGCCGTCCATCTCCACCAGCAGCTGGTTGAGGGTCTGCTCGCGCTCGTCATGGCCGCCGCCGAGGCCGGCGCCGCGGTGGCGGCCGACCGCATCGATCTCGTCGATAAAGATGATGCAGGGGGCGTGCTTCTTGGCCTGGTCGAACATGTCGCGCACGCGGCTGGCGCCGACGCCGACGAACATCTCGACGAAGTCCGAACCGGAAATCGAGAAGAACGGCACCTTGGCCTCGCCCGCGATGGCCTTGGCCAGCAGGGTCTTGCCGGTGCCGGGCGGGCCGACCATCAGCACGCCGCGCGGAATCTTGCCGCCCAGCTTCTGGAACTTGCCCGGGTCGCGCAGGAACTCGACCAGCTCGCCGACTTCCTCCTTCGCTTCGTCGCAGCCGGCGACGTCGCTGAAATTGACCTTGATCTGGTCCTCGCCCTGCAGCTTGGCGCGCGAGCGGCCGAAGCTCATGGCGCCGCGCCCGCCGGCGCCGGCCTGCATCTGGCGCATGAACCAGATGAAGACGCCCACGATCAGGATGATCGGCAGCCAGTTGAGCAGCAGGCCCAGCAGGGAGAAGCCATTGTTGGCCGGCTCCTGCCGCACCTCGACGCCCTTGTCCTGCATCTGCTTGACCACCGAGCTGGTGGAGAAGCCGAGCACCGGGGCCACGGTGCGGAACGAGCTGCCGTCCTTCAGCTTGCCGCTGATGCTGGCCGGCTGGTCGGCGCTGATCACGGCGGTGGACACGTTGCCGTTGTCCACGCTCTGGACAAAGCTGCTGTAAGCCAGGTCGGAGGACGACGCGCCATGTGGGTTGAAGCTCTGGAACACGGTGAGCAACACCACGGCGATGATCAGCCAGAGCAACAGATTTTTAGCCATCTCATTCATGCAGGGTTCTCGCCCGGTTGAGCGCCACTGACCTTTCTTCCTGTGGCCAGCGCATAGACCTCACGCGAACGGGCGCGGGAGGCTTTAGGTTTACGCATAGTTACGCGCGAAAACTCCTTGCGCAAGCTACGCAGGTAATCGTCGAAGCCAGCTCCCTGGAATAACTTGATCAGGAACGAACCGCCCGGTTTCAGCCAATGGCGACTGAAATCCAGCGCCAGCTCGGCCAGATCCATTGCCCGGATCTGGTCGGCCAGCGCGACACCACTCATATTGGGGGCCATGTCGGATAGGACAAGATCGAGCTGCTTGCCTTCCAGCCGGCTCTCCAGCTCGCGCAGCACGGACTCCTCGCGGAAGTCACCCTGCAGGAAATCCACCCCCCCGATGCCCTGCATCGGCAGGATGTCCAGCGCCACCACCTTGCCGGTATCGCCCAGGCGCTGGCGCACCAGCTGCGACCATCCGCCCGGGGCAGCGCCCAGGTCGACCACCCGCATGCCCGGCTTGAGCAGCCGGTCACGCTCGATCAGTTCTTCCAATTTATAGACGGCACGGGAGCGCACGCCCTCGGCCTGCGCTTTCTTCACATAGACGTCATCGAAGTGTTCCCGCAGCCAGCGGGAACTGCTTTTGCTGCGGGACATGGGTCGGCAACGGCCACAGATAGGGGGTAGGAGGCCGGCATGATACCCTTGTCGGTCCATCTGCCGCGAATCCGAGACTGAACGCATGTCGCTTTCCCCCTCACAGCGCCGTTATCTGCGCAGCCTGGCGCACGACCTCAAGCCGGTGATCCTGCTGGGCGCCAAGGGCGCGACGGAGGCCGTGGTCAAGGAACTGGACCTGGCCCTGACCCACCACGAGCTGGTCAAGGTGAAACTGTCCGGCGGCGACAAGGACGAGCGCCAGGAACAGATCGACTTCCTTGCCGGCGGCACCCGCGCCGAGAGCGTGCAGCAGATCGGCCATATCGTGGTGCTGTTCCGCCGCAACGAGGACGAGCCCAAGCTCGCCCTGCCCCGCTGAGCCCTGTCCCATGGACCTTTCGCTCGACCGCCCCGGCGAATACCTGTACGTCCGCCGAGTCGGCGCGCGCAGCGTCACGGTAGTCGATCGCGAATTCACCCGCAGCCTGGTGCTTTCCCCAGAGAAGGCCATCGAGAACTGGCCCGTCACCCATGCCGGTGAGCTGGATGCCGGCCACGTGGACGCCATCCTGGCGCTGGATCCGGAAGTGGTGGTGCTGGGCACCGGCGAACGCCAGGTGTTCCCCGCCGCGGCCTTCATGGCCGGCTTCCTGCGCAAGGGCGTGGGCGTGGAAGTGATGGACAACGCCGCCGCCGCGCGCACCTACGACCTGCTGGCCGGCGAGCGCCGCCGCGTGGTCGCCGCCTTCATCCTGCCGGAAGGCTGAGCCGCCGCCGCTCAGCGCGACGGCAGATAACCCAGCGGATCGACCGGATTGCCGTCGCGGCGGATCTGGAACTGCAGCTCGTCACGGCTGGCGCCGGTGGAACCCATCTCGGCGATCTGCTGGCCCGCGCTGACGCGCTGCCCTTCCTTCACCAGACGCTTGCTGTTGTGCCCATAGGCGGACAGGAAGCTGTCGTTGTGCTTGATGATGACCAGCTCGCCATAGCCGACCAGGCCATTGCCGCTGTACACCACCACGCCGTCGGCGGCGGCGCGGATCGGATCGCCGTTCTTGCCCAGGACCTCGATCCCCGGAATCGCATCGCCGGACTGGAACCGCTTGCCCAGCGCACCGTCCGCCGGCCAGCGCCAGTTGATGCCGGCGCTGGCACGGGTGGCGCCGGGAGCGATGGCCTGCGGGGGCGCGGGCGGCGGGGTCGCCGCAGCCGCCGCGGTATGCGCGGTGGCGGGAGCGCCGGCGACCGGCACCACCGTCACGGCGGTGGAGGCGGGAGCCGGGGCCGATACGGCCGCCACGGATGGCGTGGCTGGCGTGGGCTTGGCGGGCGCCTCGACGGGGGTACTCGTCGTTGCGGCCGGATTGCTTGGCACATTCTCGAAGCCCGCACCGCCTGGCGCATGGGTCGGCTGGCTCGGCACCGCCGGCTTGGCGACAGCGACCACCGTGGCATGGCTCGCGGCCGGTGCGGCAGCGCCGCTCGGCGACAGCTTCAGCGTCTGCCCCGGCCAGATCGTGTACGGCGCGGCGATGCCGTTCCATGAGGCCAGGTCGCGGAAGTCCACGCTGTTGCGGAACGCGATCGAATACAGCGTGTCGCCCTTCACCACCTTATAGCTGCCGCCCGGCGCCGCGGCGCGGACACTGGCGGCGGGCGCTACGGTGCGTCCCTGCGCTCCGGCGGTCGGCTCGACCACTACCGAGCTGCGCGGCGACACGCAGGCGGCGAGCAACAGGGAGAGCGCGATGGGGGCGAGGTAGCGGCTGGGTCCTTTCATGCGCAGAGCATAGCGAGCCATAACGTGATTTTCATGCGGACGTTTCCTACTTCGCCGTTCGCATCAATGCCACAGCAGCCACCACACCAGCAGGCCGACCAGGATCACCACCGCGGCCCAGCCGATGCGCTCGATGTGCTTGTGCAGGATGCGCTCGGCGCGCTCGCCGAAGATGCGGATCAGCAGCGCCAGCAGCCACACGCGCTTGCCGCGGCCGACCGCCATGCAGACCAGGAAAGGAATGATCGGCACGCCGACGATGCCGGCCGCCCAGGTGACGAACTTCATCGGCACCACCGGCTGCAGCGCGGCCAGCGCCAGCACCACCAGCAGGCCCAGCCAATGCGTATTCATCTGCGCGCGCAGGCTGTCCACGCCCTGCTGGATCGGCGCCAGCAGATGCAGCGTCTCCAGCACCGGGTGCAAAGCCTGGAACGCCCAATGGCCGAGCGCATAGCCGACCAGCGAACCGAGCAGCGAGAACAGCAGGCTGAGGTTGGCGTAGAAGAACGCCTTGTGCCGCTTGCCCAGCATCATCGGCGCCAGCATCACTTCCGGCATGATCGGGAAGATGAAGGCTTCGACGAAGCTCAAGCCGCACAGGTAATAGACCGCCCTGGGGTGGCGCGCCCAGGTCAGGGCGCGTGCGTACAAGGTTCCGAACAAGCGCATCGAGCGTCCTTAAAGGGAGAGCGGCATCAGCCGATGCCGCCGAGCAGCGGCACGAAGCTCACTGGTCCGAGTTCTTCCTGCACGAAGTCGCCCTGCCCGTCGCCGCGCATGCGGATCAGGATCTGATGGCTGGGCGAACCCACCGGCGCCACCAGCACGCCGGTCGGGCTGAGCTGGTCGAGCAGCTGGGTGGGAATGGTGTCGCCGGCGGCGGTGAGGATGATCGCGTCGAACGGCTTCTCGTCCGGCCAGCCCAGCTTGCCGTCGTCGTGGCGCGAGCGCAGGTTGGTCAGCCCCAGCTGGCGGAAGCGGCGGCGCGCCTGGCGCAGCAGTTCCTCGATGCGTTCGACGGTAAAGACCTGCGGCACCAGCGAAGCCAGCACCACCGCCTGGTAGCCGGAGCCGGTGCCGATCTCCAGCACCTTCTGCGGCACGCCGAATTCCAGCAGCGCCTCGGTCATGCGCGCCACCACCCACGGCTGGGAAATGGTCTGGCCGTGGCCGATCGGCAGCGCGGTGTTCTCGTAGGCGCGCGAATGCAGCGCCTGGTCGATGAAGTGATGGCGCGGCAGGTTGCGGATCACCTCGATCACGCGCGCATCCTTGATGCCGTCTTCTTTCAGCTTGGAGGCCAGCCGGTCGCGGGCGCGCTGCGAGGTCATGCCTTCGCCTTTCAGCGCGGAGGGCGGCAGCGGATGCACGTTCATGGTCACGCCACCTTCTCTCCGGTGGGCGCGTCCATGTGGCCGCTGAGCGCGCTCATCCAGCTGCTGACCTTTTCCAGCGCCTGGAAGCGCGTGAGGTCGACATGGATCGGCGTGACCGAGACAAAGCCGCGGCGCACCGCGTCGAAGTCGGTGCCGGGACCGGCATCGTCCACATCGCCGGCCGGGCCGATCCACCAGATCGGCTTGCCGCGCGGGTCGGTCTGCCGGATGCACGGCGCGGAACGGTGCCGCTTGCCGAGGCGGGTGACCTCGAAGCCGCGGATTTCTTCCCACGGGCGGTCCGGCACGTTGACGTTGAGAATGGTGTCGGCCGGCAGCGGATCGACCAGCAGGCGCTCCATCAGCATCAGCACGGCGCGCGCTGCACAGTCGTAATGCTCACCGTGGTGGTCCTTGCTGACCAGCGACACGGCGATCGCCGGCAGGCCGAGGAAGCGGCCCTCCATCGCGGCGGAGACCGTGCCGGAATAGATCACGTCGTCGCCGAGATTGGCCGAGTTGTTGATGCCGGACACCACGATGTCCGGCTCATGGTCGAGCAGGCCGGCCAGCGCCAGGTGCACGCAGTCGGTCGGCGTGCCCGCCACGCGGTAGTGACCGTTGTCCATCCGCAGCACGCGGATCGGCGCGTCGAGGGTGAGTGAATTGCTGGCCCCGGAGCGGTCCCGGTCGGGAGCCACCACGGTGACCTGGCCGACCGCGCCCAGGCGTTCGGCGAGCACGCGGATGCCGGGAGCATCCACGCCGTCGTCGTTGCTTACGAGAACTCGCATCGTCATCCGTTCGAAAAACCCAGGAGCCGGCGCGTTCCCCGGCACGCCAGCGATATTCGGAAGTCTACCCGAGCGGGCCGGGGGTTTCATCGCCAGCCGCACCCTGGCGATGCCTGCCAACAAGAATTCCTTCTCCCACCAGGAGCACGCGGGGAGGGCACAGGGATGTGCCCGGCTTTGAGGAGCGAGGAAGGTGCCGGCAGGCGGATGAGGGTTCGGCCGAAGTCGTGCACATCACTCTTGTGCTCCGCCCGTACCCTCACCCCAACCCCTCTCCCGGTGGGAGAGGGGCTTTAGTGCTCGCAATCTTGGTGGTCTACGATGACGCCCATGAAACGCCGCCCTCCCGCCACCGTGAACGACGACGACGCGCGCCTGTTCCGCGACGCCATCGGCGAGGTCCGCCGTCTCGACCCCGCCGAGCCGGCGCCGGCCGCGCCAAAACCCGAGCCGCGCGCCCACATGCTGGAGGCGGACGAAGCCGCGGTGCCGAACGAGCTGCTCGACATGGACTTCGATCCCGGTCTCATGGAAGTGGGAGAGGAGCTCAGCTATCTGCGCGACGGCTATCCGCCCAAGCTGCTGAAGCAGCTCAAGCGCGGGCAGTTCAGCGTGCAGGACGATATCGACCTGCATCAGATGAATGCGGCGGCGGCGACCGCGACCATTGCCGATTTTCTGGCCGAGGCGCATGAGCGCGGGTTCCGCTGCGTGCGCATCGTGCATGGCAAGGGCCTGCGCTCGAAGAGAAGCGGGCCGGTGCTGAAGGTGCTGACCGACCGCTTGTTGCGGCGGCGTGACGATGTGATCGCGTTTGCGTCGGCACGGGCGATGCAGGGTGGCACGGGTGCTGTTGTCGTATTGCTGAAGGACTGAACTCTTCTCCCCTCCGGGGAGCACGCGGGGAGCGCACATGGATGTGCGCGGCTCTGAGGAGCGAGGAAGATGCCGGCAGGCAGATGAGGGGCGGCTCTAGAGACACCGCTGCTACGGAGCGACCAAAAGCTTTCGCGCTTGCAATGACCCTCAGCTCACCACTCCGCTGTTGGGGGACACCCGGTTTAGGGAATCGGGATCAGGCGGAAAATAAAGGGACGAAATGGGACGAAATCCAACAACCGCGCGGGTTCCGGTAGATATCGCCAATGGCGCCGAGCCGATCACCTAGGTTTGCGAAACGCGCCGCCGAAGACGGCGTTGGACACTAGGATTGTAAATTGAAGCCGGCCAGCGGGCCGGCTTCATTACGATTCGAAGTGCGTTTAAACCCAGGTTGAGACGGCCCTGAAGACCTCATCCAACTCGCCGTCGCGCAGCTCGATCAGGACGGTGGCGCCATAACGCGTGGCGAGCAGCTGCTCGAGCTGCCGGGTCCGGTCAAGCTGCTTGCAGGTCGAAAGGATTCTGGCCACACGCCGCTTGCGCCACTTTTCGTCGTGTCCGGCCTCAGCATTGGGCTCAACTGCGGCGACCCGCGCCAACCACCCGCGCAGATACCGCTCGATGCGGCCATGCTCACCAGCGGCCGGGCGCACCGGAAGATCCAGGGCACGGCGCGTGGCAAGCCACACGCTCGCGGCGCGGTATGGCTTGCCCCGCTTGATGCTTTCGTGGAATGCGACCTCATTAACCAGGTCATCCAAGGTGGCCCTGGCTTCGTCGCCCAGCGGCACCTCGCTCGCGGCGGCGCCCATGACGAGCACTACGTTCCCACTGCCAGCGACGTTGCCCGTTCCGGTCAACGTCCGAGGAGCCGCGGGACTCTTCATCTGCTCGGCGTTCGGCCGCACGACGCGCGCCACGATGTCCGAGACCTTCCCTAGCAATTCCTCTGTGTACTCCATCACTTACCCCTGCTTTGACCGTACTCCCGCAGCCTTGGAAGCCGCCCGCAGCATGGCTGACACCACACGCTCGGCGGCTCCCTCCGCTGCGCCCTGCTCTAACAGCTCATAGATCGCTACCAGTAGTTCGGCGCGACCAGCGGAATCTGTAGACGCATTCGCCGAGGCGAGCGCCTTTTCCAGAACGTCAGCAGCGAGGCGCAAGGTTTCACGGTCAGGTCTCGCAGGCTGAGAAGCGCTCCCTGGAGCGCCCTGCCAAGGGTTATCGGTCATCGAACCGCGGCCCGAGGCGATCCATTCCATGCTGACGTCGGCGGCCTTGCACAGCCGAGCCACGGCCTCGAACGGCGGCATGTTTTCCCCACGGATGTAGCGCTGTAGCGCAGCCAGAGACACACCCATCACATCTGACGCGTCTTCGCGGCGCCCAAGACGCCCGCAGGCGTCACTTATGCGTGTTCCGATTCCAAGAAGCTCGTCCGGAACCCCGGTTCCGCCCTTGATTTCGGTTCCGATTCCACCGGATCGCTTTGTTTTATCGACACTTTTAGCGGTCATGTTCAGATTTGATCTTCTTTTTGAATCGGAACCGTCAGAAGTGGTTGCTAGGCATGTCAGATGTGACTAGTATCTACGCCATAGACACCACGCTGAGGGGACTACAACAACATGCGCACAACCGCTGCCCAGAAAAAGCCAGTCCCGCAGGACTGGCATCCGGCCGACATCATCGCGGCCGTTCGCAAGGCGGGCTGGTCGATGCGGCAGCTGGCATTCGCCAACGGCTACGAATCCAGCACGGCCATCGCGCATGCGCTCCGTCGGGCGTATCCAAAGGCGGAGCGAATCATTGCCGACGCCCTGGGCATTCCGCCCCAGGAGATCTGGCCCAGCCGCTACAACGCCGATGGCACGCCGAACCGCACACCTGGTTCCAAGCCACTTCGCCCGGCCCACATCACGGTCATTCCCAAGGCTACCACCCAGGGCTCTGGCCGCAATCCGCAAAAGCGCTCAGGGGGTTAAACATGACTGCTATCTATGCCCGCCATGCCGGGCCGCGCCGCCGCATCCATCGCCAGGTCCAACCGACCAGTCGGCCGGTCTTCCCGGTGGGCGCCATCCTCACCAACCGGTTTGATGAGGTCGACCGCGACCTGAAGGGCGACAGGCGGGTCACCAAGGCGGGGAACCGGTGGAGCGTGTTCTACGTCGACGGCGACATCCGGCACATCTGCTGTGAGGAGACCGGTGGGTGGCTTTCCCCGACGGTCAAAGAACTGCGGGCGCTCTTCGTGGCCGCGAGGGAGTGGCCATGAGCCGCCGCGCGCGTGGCCACGCCGGCATCGGCGACCTGTTTGAGACCCCGCAGCCGCCGAAGTGGCAGCCGGGATCGATGGATTTCCGCGCCGAGGTCTGCGAGTCGCTGACCGGCATGCTCGCGGACGCCCACAAGGCAGGCATGGATCGCCATGAGGTTGCCGCTCGCGCTAGCCGGCTTACCGGCAAGGACGTCACCAAGAACATGCTGGACGGATATACCGCGCCGGCGCGTGAGGAATTCAACTGCCCGCTCTGGCTTTCGCCAGTCCTCGAAGTGGTCTGCGCAAGCACGTCACTGGCCACATGGCACGGCCAGAAGCACGGCGGCCGCCTGCTCGTCGGCGCCGAAACGCTCGACGCGGAAATCGGCCGCCTCATGAGCGAGCGAGAGTCCGCTGACGCCCGGCTGCGCCAGCTCAAGGATCTGCGGCGGAGGATCGGTTGATGGCAGATGGCGCAGCATTGGACCGTTGGTATACAGCGGCCGAGTTGGCGGGTCTGCCCGGGCTGCCTGGCACTGAGCGGGGAATCAATAAGGCGGGTGAACGAGAGGGCTGGGCGCGCCGTCAGCGCGAGCAGGGAAAAGGCTGGCAGTACTCATTTCGTGCGCTCCCCTCCCAGGCGCAGGCCGCAATACTCCTACGCGAGCGTCCGCACCAGGTCATACCACGCCAAGCGGCGACGCCCAAAGGCGACGCGCAGATCCGCTCCGCTTGGCAACGCTACGACGCCGTCAAACAGGGCCAAAAAGATAAGGCCGCCACGCGTCTGAAAGCGCTGCAGGCAGTCGGCGCGCTCGTCAAAGCAGGCACGCCGTTGATGCAGGCCCGCGAAGTCGTTGCTGATCGCCTGATCGACGAAGGCGTGGAAGTCAGTGCCGCGTCAATCGCGCGCTGGCAAGCGTCTGTCGATGGCGTCGACATCAAGGACTGGCTAGCCATGCTGGTGCCTCACTATGCCGGCCGCACTAGCACCGCGCAGATCGAGCCACAGGCATGGGAGATCTTCAAGGCCGACTACCTCCGCCTGGAGCAGCCCACCGCCAGCAGTTGCTACGACCGCCTAGTGCGCATCGCGAACGCGCGTGGCTGGACGCTCCCTAGCCTCAAGACCTTTACGCGACGCATCGAGCGCGAGTTGCCGCGCGCCGTTCGCCTTCTTGCACGCCAGGGCGAGGACGCTCTTATGCGTTCCTATCCAGCGCAGGAGCGCGATCGCAGCATGTTCACCGCGCTGGAGGCCGTCAACGCCGATGGTCATCGCTGGGACGTACGGGTGCGCTTTCCTGATGGAAGCGAGGGTCGACCGTGCATCGTTGGCTGGCAAGACCTATACAGCGGAAGGATTCTCGCGTGGCGCCTATGCGACCACGAAAGCAGCGACGTGGTGCGCCTTAGCTTCGGCGACATGCTGCGCAACTACGGCGTGCCGGGCAGCGTGTACCTCGACAACGGCCGCGCGTTCGCGAGCAAGTGGATGACGGGCGGCACGCCGACCCGCTACCGCTTCAAGGTGCGCGAGGAAGATCCGGCTGGCCTGATCACCGCGCTAGTCGGCGAGGACAACGTCCATTGGGTGACTCCGTACCACGGTCAGGCAAAGCCTATCGAGCGCGCTTGGCTCGACTTCTGTGAGCGAATCTCCAAGCATCCGGCGTTCGCGGGTGCCTACGTCGGCAACAGCGTGGTTAACAAGCCCGAGAACTACGGCAGCCGTGTGATCGAGTGGGACGTGTTCGAACGCACGGTCAACAGCGAGATCCATGAGCACAACGCTCGCCACGGACGGCGCTCCAAGGTATGTAACGGCCGCAGCTTCAACCAGGTCTTTGACGAGAGCTTCGCCAAGATTGCGGTCCGCCGCGTAAGCGAAGAACAGCTGCGCCTGTTGCTCCTTGCGGCCGAGGCAGTCACTGCAAGTGCGCTTGACGGAAGCGTGCGCCTTGCCGGCAATCGCTACTGGGCCGAGGCACTGAGCGAACATGCTGGCCGCAAAGTGGTCCTCCGCGTCGATCCGTGGCACCTGCAGGGCGAGGCGCATGTCTACGCGCTGGATGGCACGTTCATCACGTCGGCGCCATGCACGATGGCCGTGGGCTTCGCGGACGTCAATGCTGCGCGCGAACACTCTCGCGGCCGCAAGCAGTACCGCAAGGCAGCCAAGGCCATGCTGGATGCAGAGCGCCTGATGGATGCCGCGCAGGTCGCCGCGCAGTTGCCGCCGACCAGTGCACCTACGCCGCCAATCGCGGGAATCGTCGCGCCGGTATTCGGTCTGCATGGCAAGAAGCCAGAACCCAGGTCGGAGCGCTTCGCCGCGACCGGCACCGAAGGGCCGAGCGCCCTGGACCTGCTCATGTTCCAGCAGGCCAAGCAACGCAAAGAGAACGAGATCTAGCGCCGCAGCGGCGTTGGCGCGCCGCTGCGACTAGGAAACGGCAAGACCCACTAACCACCCACTGCAAGGGGAGCACCATGAGCGATACCGCATCCATCTCCACAATCTACCAGGGCGACAACGAACTGCGCGAGCAGATCCGTGGTGTCCAGAGCCGCGATAAGCGGCTCAGCCAGGCTGTCCTCTCCAAAGAGGCCGGCATCAGCGCCACCACGTTCAACCAGTGGTTGAACGGCAAGTATCAGGGCGACAACGAGGGCGTCGAGCAGAAGATCCGGCTCTGGCTGGAAGCCGACACCAACCGTCGCGCCGCCGGCAACCAGATGCCCGAGGCGCCGACCTTCGTGAACACGCCCACCGCCGCGCGCGTGCTCGGCACGCTGGCCTACGCGCAGATGGCTGGTGACATCGCCGTCATCCACGGCCTGGCTGGCATCGGCAAGACCAAAGCCGGGGAGTACTACTCGCAGAACAGTCCGAACGTGTGGATCGCGACGATGGACCCGAGCACGGCGGGCGTAGTGACCGCCCTGCAGGAGATTTGCGAGGCGCTCGGCCTCGCTGCGATCGGCGGCGCGCGCCAGATGGCCAGGGCCATCGGAAAGCGCGTTAAGGACACGAACGGCTTGCTGCTCATCGACGAAGCGCAGCACCTCTCGGTGGGCGCATTGGACGTCATCCGCAGCATCCACGATTCCACGGGCATCGCGATTGCGCTGATGGGCAACGACGGCGTGTTCGCGCGCATGGCTGGCGGGCGCAACGCCCAGCAGCTGGATCGGCTGTACAGCCGAGTTGGCAAGCGCCTGAGCCTCAAGCGTCCGACCGAGACCGACGTCATCACCCTCCTGAAAGCGTGGGGCATTGAGGACACCAAATGCCACAGCACGCTGCTGCAGATCGCCGGCAGCGGCGGCGCCCTCCGCTCGCTCACCAAGGTGCTTCGCCTGGCCAACATGTATGCCGGCGCCGAAGGCCGTGCCGTGTGCTGCGAGGACGTGCGCGCCGCCGCTTCTGAGCTGATGGAGGGCGCGAAATGAGCAGCATCGCTCGTCACATTATCAAGGGACCGGCTGCCTACCTGATCGTCATGAGGGCGCGGAAGATCTCGGAGTCCAGCGGCAAGGTGATCTACCACCTGGACAACGATCCGCTGCTGGTGGCGGTGTACGACAGCCGCGCGGAGACGCTCGTGGTGTTCGACGACGCCGGCCTGGTGGCTTTGGCGGCGGCCGAGGTCAGCTCCAGCCACCCGGTCGAACGGACCGGCGGCATCGACGTGGTGGTGTAGCCCATGCAGGCCGATCTGTTCTGCGGCAAAGAGCTGACACCGGACTCGGTGCTGGCCGTCCTGCAGCATTGCGTCGGCCGGGCCAACGGCCGAACGGCGGAAGAGCTGGCACGTGCCGTCACGGGCCGCACCAGCCTTGCCGACCAGCGGAAGCTCCGTCAGATGATCGAAGCGCTCCGCATCGCTGGTCACGCCGTCTGCGCCAACCCCACCCACGGCTATTTCATGGCCGAGATCGAGTCCGAGCTGGTTGAGGAATGCCAGTTCCTCCTCGATCGCGCCAACACATCTCTCCGGCAGATCGCCGCCATGCGGCGCGTGGCCATGCCGGACCTACGTGGGCAGCTGGGCCTGCCCCTGGAGACCACACCGTGAAAACGCTGGAACAGGTCAAAGAGAACATCAAGCTCCGCCTGCGCGATCACAGCATCGAGCTGAAAGCGACGGTCGAGAAGGCAGCCAAGTGCATCGTCTACCTGATGGACCACGGCTGCGCCATCGAGCAGGTGACGGTGCGCTACGACTACGCCGTGATCGACATCGCCGAGCCGAGCGAGTGGCTCAAAGGCTCGATCCATGTTCGCCGCGTCAACGGTGGATACCGCGAGTTGGTCATGGTGACGACGGTGCGCGGATGCCAGGTGCAGTGGCTCGTCCGCGAGCCGCATCCGCTCCTGCAAAGGGAGGGCTGATCGTGCGCATCCACTTCGAGGATCACGGGCAAGACTTCGAGCGCTGGACGCTCGATGAGGACGGCGTCGTCATCGATAGCTTCCCGTTCCAGAACCGCTTGTGGTGCGGTTGCCGCGTCCTGTGGCACACCCAGCTGCGCGTCGGCGACTGTCTGATCTATCGCACCGCCGACGGCAAGCAGACCCACAACATCCGCTATCCCATCGTGAAGATCGAGAAGACGGAGGCCATGTCATGACGCTCACCGATCAGATGCGCGACCTGCTGAGAAGGGCCGCGGCACCGCTCAACCTCGACCAGATCATGGAGCAGTTGCCGCATGCCAACCGGCAAACGGCGTCGCAACTCCTCCACCAGCGCAAGCATGCCGGCGAGATCGTCGTGTGCATCGAAGACGGAAAGGCATGCTTCGCGCTGTCCGAAGGCTTTCGCGCATCGCCGCGTTCCGTGCAAAAGCACACCGACAAGGCTGCAGGCGCGCCCGCCGCCAGTGACAGCCCCGAGCCTGCCGCTGTGGTGGTCAGCACTACGGTTGTCCAGGCGGTGAAAGAAACGCTGGCCAACCCTATCGGCGAGTCCGCTCTGAGCGCAGTGCTGCAGCCAAACGGCCGTAAGAAAAGGCGCGCGCTGGACAAGCCCCAAAGTACCGCCGTTGTGGGCGCCGAACGCCCGGCGGAAGACGGGCAGACGCTGGAAGCTCTCCGCAAGGCCGTCACGCTTGCCGAGGTCGCGCGCGAAGCCTACATCGACACCGTAGTGGACCAGCGCTTCTACGGTTGGTTGCAGGAAAGCGTACGCGCGTCGCGGGAGGCGTTGGCTGCGTTCGAGCGGAGCGCCCGATGAGCATCACCACCTTGAATGAGGCGACCGCCGTAAACACGCTCCTGCGCTTCCTGCTGGTCAGCATCGACCTGTGGGGCAACAGGGTGGCACCGACCAGCGAGGAGGCGAAGGAGGCGGCGGCCATCCTGGCCAAGGGCGCGCACGACAAGTTGTGCGCCGGCATCAACGAGCACCAGGTCCGTGAGGCATGGGATATCAGCGAGCTTAGTTTCAGGAGGCCAGGCACATGACGGACATCGACGCCCAGCGGGGCGACGAACAACTCGACGATGACGATGAGCTGCCCCCCGTGCTTGGCGAGCGGTACCGCGATGTCCTCTACGACATTCACCACGCGGCGAACAATGCCGCCCACCAGTAAAGGAAGACCATGAACTCCGACATCATTCCGCCCGGCCATCGCAAGGACAGCCGCGGCCGCCTGGTTCCCGAGAGCCAGATCAAGGACATCGACCTGCTGCGCGACGAGATGGTGCGCGAGCTGCATGCCGAGGCACTGGCCGTACAGGCGGTCCTGGCCAAGTTCAAGCAGAAGGCATTCGACACCATCCATTCCTTCGTCGACCTGAGCGCACAGCAGTACGGCGTCAAGCTGGGCGGTGCCAAGGGCAACGTGTCGCTCCTGACGTTTGACGGGACGCTCCGCGTGCAGCTCGCCATCCAGGAAAGCATCCAGTTCGACGAGCGACTGCAGGCAGCAAAGGAGCTGATCGATCAGTGCCTGCGCGAGTGGACCGAAGGTGCGCGCCCCGAAATCGCCACCCTGGTGCAGGATGCGTTCCGCGTCGACAACGCCGGCAAGCTTCGCACTGGGTCTGTGCTGGCTCTGAGTCGGCTCAACATCACCGACCCGCGCTGGCGGAAGGCGATGGACGCCATCGGTGAAGCCGTGCAGGTGGTGGGCAGCAAGAGCTACGTCCGCTTCCACCAGCGTGACGCCAACGGCCAGTACCAGGCCACCAGCCTCGACATTGCGGCGGTCTGACATGGGTCAGATCACGCTCGACTTCGAAGATGCCCAGAAGATCATCAACAACCCGGACGCCGGTGGCGACGCCCGGGTGATCGCTGCCTTCACCATCGCCTTCTTCGTGGCGATGGCGCATGCACACACGATCGAACCCACCACCACGGCGATCGCTCTGAAGCTGGCGCACAAGAGCGCGGACGCCATCTATAGGGGAGTCGAATGATGGTTACGCTACAGATCAAAACCAGCGAGGCTTGGCGCGACGTCCTCAGCTTCGACGAAGAACGCGCCGCGGAGATCATTTCCGGCCTGTCCGCGCTTGCCGGCATCCTCGGCGAGTCAGCCAGCTGGTGCTTTCTCTACGAAGATGGGCGCCGCCGCTGGCTGGACCAGATTCTCACCCTTGCCGAATTTCCGGGTTGGCAGGACGTGACGCCCGACCTGCCTGGGCCGCTGCAGGACGTGATGGTGAGCGTCTATAACCCGGGCGACGACGAGCCGCTCACGTTCATGGCCTACCGCAAAGTGGCCGGCTCTGACGAGTTCTACATCAGCGGAAGCACCAACGACGAGCGGGTCAAGGGTGTCTACGCATGGGGGCCGCTCATGATGCCGGCCGCTCGCAATGACTTCGAGCAGGCCGCTGCATGAGCGCCGGCCTCGATGGCAAGCGCGACCCGCGCGTGGACCCACAGACGGGCGACCTGGTCACCGTCGATGGCGAAACGCGCGAGGTCGAAATGGTGCGCGACGGGCGCGTGTATTACAGCTGGCCGGGCAAGGTGACCGTCCGGTCGCTGTTTCCGGAAGGCTGGAAGAGCTGGGCTGCCGCGGCAACCTGGTGGACCGCCGGAGCGCCGTAGGAAGAGCCATGCGCAAGTTCGACCCAGCGACTACGCGTACACGTCAACTCGCCGCGATCCACGTGATCGCTAACAAGCAGCTGCGCCTGGATCGGGAAACGTACGTAGGGCTGCTGCAGCGGATCGGTGGCGTATCCAGTTCCGCGGACTTGGACGAGCGCGGCCGAGTGCGCGTCCTAAAGGAGCTTCGGCGCCTCACCGGAGAGGGCGACAGGCAGATGGCCAATGCCGTCGCCATGCCTGATGCGCCGCAGAACGTGCGTGACGAGATCGCCAGCATGGTGAGCAAAGTGGCGGCAATTCTCGCCGAGATCGATAAGCCGTGGAGTTACGCCCACGGCACTGCCAGGCGGATGTTCAAAGTCCAGCGTGTCGAGTGGTTGCGCGCGGACCAGCTGCACCGCCTCGTGGCGGCCCTGCAGATCAGCGCCAACCGGAGGAAGTGATGCACCCCGAAGAAGTCGAAGAGCGGCGGCTTCGCTGGCAGCAGCTGTGGCGCACGCGCTTTCAGTCCGAGGTGTCCAAGATTCGCCCGATCTACCAGGGCGTCGTCCACCTTCTGCTCAAGCAAGCCTATTACGCCGGCACTAATGACGAGCGCCGGAAGCACGAACCGACCCAGCTGGGAGGGATGGACTGATGAAGATCGAAAACGTTCCGGACATGAAGGCCGCGCGCGCGAGATATGAGCAGACGGACGCGGCCGGACTTATCGGCCAGCAGGTCGCGCTGCGTGGCGCCATCCATTCCATCGAATGGTTGGCCACCCACCAGGCCGATGGCGTGACGCCTCAGATGATGCTCGAATCCCTCCGCACGCAGCTCTTCGAGCTGCACGAAGTCGCCCATGCGCGTGGCATTGCGCTCCCCAGCTATCGCTAACCCATGCATCTGACCTGTCCAAGCTGCAGCGACTCTTTCCCCATTGCCGCCGGCTTCCTGGAGCCGGATGGCAAGCGTTTCGGCATGCAGCTTGCCGGCATGGAGCCGGCGCTCGGTCGCGCGGTTATCGAGTACCTGGCGCTCTTTTCTCCTGCCAAGCAGCGCCTGCGGCTGTCCAAAGCGGTAAGGCTGGTGGCCGAACTGGACGCCCTCGTGAAGGAAGGAAGCGTATGCCGAGACGACCGCGCGGGGATGCGGCGTCCATGTTCGACGTCGCAATGGGTCAACGGCATCGAGCAGATGCTGGAGAAACGCTCGGCGCTCACGCTGCCGCTCGCGAACCACAACTATTTGCGCAGTGTGGTGTTTGGCCTTGCTGAGCAGGCAGGCGCGCAAGCCGAGATCCGCCGCGAAGCGGACGCCCGGGCGGGCCGTCCTCCGTCGCGCGGCACCGGCGTCAGTCCGCCGCAGCCACGCGAAGACCCCCTTCAAAACGAGTTGGCCTACCTCGACCAGTTGCACAGCTATGGCCAGTTGAGCGACGCGGAGTATGACGAGAAGCGCGCTGCAGCCTATCTGAAGTTTGGAGGCGACCGTGAACGATCAGACTGAACTGCCCCTGGGCGAAATCGACGGCGCGCTGCTCGCCGATCACATCGGCGACCTGGATCTGCCCACCGAGAAGTGGGCGGCGACGCTGGCCGGCCTGGTCGATCACCTGGCCGACTTCTATCGGCGCAACGGCCGTGATGACGACGCGGCTGTCGGTGAGGCGCAGAAGGTCGTAGCGCTGCTCGCCCATGACTTCGGTGGTCGACCGATCTACCTGCCGCGCGGTGATCGCTTGCAACAGGCGTTGATCGCGCGCCAGATCTATCTGCTTCACAACGGACGCAACGTCGAAGAGTTGGCCGAGCGGTTCGGATATACCGTGCGCCACGTCCAGCGGGTCTACGCCGAACAGCGCTCAATCGAGATTCGCAAGCGGCAGACCAGCCTGTTCTAGTTGCACGCGCACCGCCGGCTGCCGTAACGTCTTTCCGAAGCCCCGCCACCGAGCGGGGCTTTCTATTTGCAGCGACAGATGTCGCATCCATCGCCATGCCATGCATCCGTAGCCTGACCGCGTAGCGCGCTTTCCCTCCCCCTGGAGCGCGCACAACCGCCGGCGGGCTGTACTCCCCTGCAGCCCGCCGGCACCTCTTATCTAGGAGCGCAGGCATGTCAGGAATCAAAGAGCGTTTGAATGTGGTTTTCCAGGGCTTCCTGGCGGCCGCGAACGGCTTCGGTCGCATGGCGGCGTGGGCGCTGATTTCGCTTGCCCTGCTGGTCGTCATCGCGGTGGTGTTCAACCCCGCGAAGTTCGGCAGCTACCTGTGGATCGTCAGCAAGCTGAGCCTCGCCGCCGTGCTGGGCTACTGCTACGACCGAGCTGCGTTTCCCGACGAACGCCCCAGTCAGCTCGATGGCCTGGAGAAGTCGATGGCGCAGACCAGGCGCAACATGCTGATGGCGGCCTGCATCGTCGCCGCGGGACTGATGCCGTGATCGGCGGCGCGCTGCTGGTGCTGATCGGCCTGGTCTGGACGCTGACTGATCTGACCTGCGGCCGCGGCGAGTGGTGCATCGGGCCGGGTGGCGTGCAGCGCACCTGGCGCGGCCGGCTCGGCCCGGTGCTGGTGGTGATCGGCGTGCTGGTGCTCAGCCTGACTGCCACCGCGTCGCCGCAGAAGGCTGCGACGCCGGCACCGGCAGCCGTACGCATCCCCGAGGCCAGCGCAATGTATCGGCGCTGGGTCGAGCAGGCCGTGACTGAGGAATGGGGCGTCGACGGCTCTCCTGCGCGCCTGGCTGCGCAGATCCACGCCGAATCGAGCTGGAACGCCAAGGCGCGTAGCCCGGTCGGCGCGGAAGGGCTGACGCAGTTCATGCCGGCAACGAGCAAATGGATCGCCGACAAGTTCCCGGACAAGCTGGGAGGGTTCGATCCCTGGGACCCGCAGCAGGCGGCGCTCGCAGCGGCCATCTATGACCGCTGGTTAGCCGACCGCAATCCCGGCAACGGCACCTGCAGCACCTGGTCATTCGCCCTTAGTGCATACAACGGCGGCGAAGGTCGCCTGCACGCGGAGCAGCTCCTGGCCAGCCGGGCCGGGCGCGACCCCGGCCGCTGGTTCGGCCACGTCGCCAACATGCGCGCGCGATCGCCGGGAGCATGGAGGGAGAACCGCACCTACGTGCAGCGCATCCTCACTGTGCTTGAACCGGCCTATATCACCGCGGGCTGGACGGGCAAGGCGGCATGCGCATGAAGGTCGGAACCATCATCGGAAGCGCGCTCTTGCTGCTCGCCGTTGGCGCTGCGGGCTTCGGCCTGGGTGTCGCGCATGAATCTCGAATCAGTGCGGAAGCGATCGGCACCGCCAAGGGCGAGGCGACGAATGCGAACGGTGATGCCAAGGCCGCCCGCGACGCCCTGACCGATGTGCAGCGGCGCCTGGAGCAGCAGAAGGCCGACCTCGATCACGCCCGTCAGATTGCATCCCTCGCGCTCCAACAGCGCGACGCCGCATTGAACGACCTCTCCATGCTCACCCAACAGCGCAGTGAAGCGCTGAGGACGGCCGCCCGTGAAAGCCCTGAATGCGCTGATCTTCGTCATCTGCCTATCTGTCCCGCTATTGCTGATCGCCTGTTCTCACCAGCAAACGACCCGCCCAGCAGCGGTCATTGAGGTACCGGTGCCGGCATACCGGCCGCTCGATCGGACGCTGACGCAGCCGATCGTCGAGCCGTTACCGCCGCCGAAGAACTGCAGCTACCAAGGGAAGCCCGCCTGGTGCGTGCTTGATGGTCTGGTTTGGATCGAGGAGTGGCGAGGCAAGGTGCGCGAAGCGAACACCGATCGCGCGGCGGCAGCGAAGACCAGCGCGGGGCCGACACCATGACGCCCTTCGAGAAGGATGTGGACGCACTGATTAGAGAAGTGCGGCGCGAGGGTTGGGAGCAATTGACCGTCGCCGGCAAGCTCAAGGGCATCGAGCGTGCTGCCGCGACGACACACGCCAACGTCAAGGCGTCGATTGCCGATCGACTGACCCGCCTGATGTGGCAGCACGGCCTGGGCATCGAGCCTGGCTCGGACAAGAAGCAAACCGGAGCAAGGCGTTGACCGACGATATCGAGCGCGCACAAGAGATCGAGCAAAGAGACAGAGACATGGCGTTGCGCCTGCAGCTCGAACGCATCGCGGCCAGCTTCGCGCCGCGGGAAGACGGCGCCGAAGCAATGTGCATCGATTGCGACGAAGCCATTGAGCCGGAGCGGCTGAAGGTCCTAGCCCGCAAGACCAGCCGCTGCGCGCAATGCGCACGAGATCACGAGCATCGCATGCGGGGGTATCGATGAACGAGCCAGTTTTCGCCGTCGTCGCGGCGATCATCATCGTCCTCCTGCTCATCAATCTGGTTGGCCTGCTGGTGATTGGCGCCCGCGTCGGCCGCCAGGCAAACGATGCGCACCAGCTCGAACAGCGCCTTACGAAGCTGGAGGCACGCGTCGACAACTTGCCCACGCATCGCGACTTCACCGAGCTGCGCGGTGATCTGTCTGAAGTCGTTGAGACCACGGCCGGGTTATCCGGCCAGATGACCACCGTCGCGCAGATGCTGCGCACGATCCAGGAACACCTGCTGGAGAACGACTGAATGTCCACCAAGTCCTTTGCCGAACGCGTGCGGGAAGATCGCCGTCTGGTCATCCTGCGCCTGCTCTCTGAGCAGCCCGGGTATCGCATGAACAGCTCGAACATCCATGCGGGCCTCCACCACCTTGCCATCGCTGCCAGTCGCGATGATGTGGCCACCGACATCCACTGGCTGCGCGATCAGAGCCTGCTGCAGATCACGCCGGTGCCGGAGGCGCCGTCGCTGTATATCTGCGAACTTACCGGGCGCGGCAACGACGTGGCCGTGGGCAACGCCACGGTGCCCGGCGTCAACCGCCCGAGTCCGCGTTGACGCCATGCCCCGCGCATCGAGCATCAAACGCATGCCGGCGGACGAGCGCGCCTTCCTGGAGAAGCTGCTGCGCGAGGACCGCTACACCCTGGACGAGATGCTGGGCCAGTTGCGCGAACGTTTCCCGGATGCGCAGGCGCCGAGTCGCAGCGCCCTCGGCCGGTACAGCCAGCAGTTCGACGAACTGGCCGGCCGGATGCGTGACATCAAGGCCGCCGGCACCGCGCTGGTTGCTGAGCTGGGTGAAGACCCGAACGACCGGGCCGGCCAGCTGCTCGTCGAGGCTGTCACCACCCTCGCCACCCATGCCGCGCTCAAGGCCACCGGTGCCGAGGAGGAAGTGTCGATCAAAGAGATCGGCCAGCTCGCCCGGGCGGCGCACGTCACCATGCAAAGCCGGAAGATGAGCCTGGCCGAGCGGCAGGAGATCGCCCGGATCGCCCGGGAGCAGCTGCAGCAGGAACAGGAAGAGAAGCTCAAGGACGTGGTCAAGACCGGCGGCATGTCGGCTTCCACCGCCGAAACGATCCGCAAGCAGATCCTGGGCATCGCATGACCGAAGTAATCGCCAAGCGGCCGCCGGCTAGCACGCTGACCGAGCAGCTGCGCGCGGATCTGCCCAGCACGGTGGATAGTGCTGTGCCGGCTGCGTTCATGCCGTACCAGCAGCGCTGGGTCGCCGATCAATCCGACTTCAAGGTGGCGGAGAAGAGCCGCCGCACCGGCCTGACGTGGGCGGAGGCTGGTGACGACGTGCTGATCGCCGGTGCCGATCGCGCGGCGGGCGGCATGAATGTGTATTACATCGGCTACAACATGGACATGGCCATCGAGTACATCGAGGCCTGCGCCATGTGGGCGCGCATCTTCAACCAGGCGGCCGGCCAGATCGAGGAAGGCGAGGAACTGTTCGAGGATGGCAAGGAAGAGAAGTCGATCAAAACCTACACGATCCGCTTCGCTTCGGGCTTCCGCATCGTGGCGCTATCCAGCCGGCCAGCGAACCTGCGTGGCAAGCAAGGCGTGGTGGTGATCGACGAAGCTGCCTTCCACGGGCAACTGGACGAGCTGCTCAAGGCGGCGATCGCACTGTTGATGTGGGGCGGCAAGGTCCGCGTCATTTCCACACACGACGGCACTGACAATCCCTTCAACCAGCTGATCGAAGACATCCGCGCCGGCAAGCGCTCAGGCAGCATCCATCGCATCACCTTCGAGGATGCCTGTGCGGAGGGTCTCTACGAGCGCGTGTGTTTGCGCCAGGGCAAGGCGTGGTCGCCTGAAACCGAGGAGGCATGGAAAGCGGCCATCCGTAAGACCTACGGTGACGCGGCCACGGAAGAGCTGGATGTCATCCCGTCGACGGGATCAGGCACCTGGCTGTCTGGGGTACTCATCGAAGCGCGCATGATCGACGCACCGGTCCTACGCTACACATGCGAGCCGGGCTTCGAGAAGGAACCGGATACCTACCGCTATGGCGTCATCCAGCAGTGGCTGGAGCGCGAAGTGGCACCGCTGCTCGCCCAGCTCGATCCCCGCCTGCAGAGCGTCATGGGCGAAGACTTCGGTCGCACCGGTGACCAGACCGTCATCACCCCCGCGCAGATCCAACAGGATCTGACGCGCCGAGTCCCGTTCATGCTGGAGCTGCGCAACATGCCGCATCGCCAGCAGGAGCAGATTCTGTTCTTCGTGTGCGACCGCCTCCCCAACTTCGCCAAGGGCGCCGTCGACGCGCGTGGCAACGGCAGCGCGGTCGCGGAGTTCCTGGCACAGCGATACGGGTACACGCGCATTGAGCTGGTGATGCTGACGGAGACCTGGTATCGCGAGGAAATGCCGCCACTGAAAGCCGCCTTCCAGGATGGGACCGTCGAGGTGCCGCGCGATAAAGACGTCGCGGCGGATCTGCGCATGGTCAAGCTGGTCAACGGTGTTGCCCGGGTGCCTGACCAGCGCACCACGGGCAAGGACGGCGGACAGCGTCACGGCGATGCCGCGATATCGGTCGCGCTCATGCACTTCGCCAGCCGGAACCTGTCGGCGCCGATCGAGTTCGAGGCTGCACCGAAGAATTCTCGCGGCTTCGACAACGTTCGCACCGACGGCATGCGTATGCATGCCACTGATGATTTTTCTGATCTAGAAGCACCGGAGCCGAAGGCATGGTAACGACCACGCGGATTGTGGGGCCGGACGGCCAGCCCTTCGCCCTTGCTGACCTGAAAGAGCCGCAGACCAGCCGCACCGAGCAGCTGCGCAACGAATGGCAGGGCCATCCCAGCCGCGGCCTGACGCCTTCGCGCCTGGCGGCGATCCTGGTCGACGCGGAACAGGGCAGCTTGGTCGCGCAGTCCGAGCTGTTCGAGGACATGGAAGAGCGAGATGGCCACCTGGCCAGCGAAATGCTCAAGCGTCGCGGTGCGGTGATCGAGCTGCCCTGGGACATCGTGCCGCCGTCCAGTCCTTTTCCGAAGGAGAAGGCCGCCGCCAAGCAGCTGAAGGAACTGCTTGCCGAAATCCCTGGGTTCGACGAGCTGCTGTTCGACACCACCGACGCCATCGGCAAGGGGTACACCAACCTCGAAATCGAGTGGCACCAGGTCGAGGGTTTCTGGCTACCCGCAAGCGTGACGCACCGACCGCAATCCTGGTTCCAGATCTACCGCGGCTATCGCGAAGAGATCCGACTGCGCGATGGAACCGCCGATGGTGAACCGCTCCAGCCGTTCGGATGGATCAGGCATATCCATAAAGCCAAGAGCGGGCTGCTGGCGCGCGCATCGTTGTTCCGCGTGCTGGTGTGGCCCTACCTCTTCAAGAACTATGCCGTAGGCGATCTGGCCGAGTTCCTGGAGATCTATGGCATCCCGATGCGCCTGGGCAAATACCCGCCCGGCAGCAGCAAGGAAGACAAGCTCACGCTGCTGCGTGCGCTGTCCGAGCTGGGGCACAATGCCGCCGGCATCATTCCGGCGGGCATGGAACTGGAGTTCCTGGATGCCGCCACGGGCGACCCCAAGGCGTACCAGGCGATGATCGACTGGTGCGAACGCACGCAGTCGAAAATGATCCTCGGCGGAACCCTGACCAGCCAGGCCGACGGGAAGAGCAGCACCAATGCGTTAGGCAACGTCCACAACGAGGTGCGCAAGGACATCCGCAACGGCGATGCCAAGCAGGTGGCCGCTACGTTGACGCGCGACCTGATCTATCCCATCGCGCTGTTCAACGGCTTGACGGACAGCCTGCGCCGCTCACCTCGGATGTTCTTCCCTGTAGAAGAGACGGGGGACATCGAGACCTACTCGGCGGCGTTGCCGACGTTCGTCAGTATGGGCATGAAGATCTCGCGGCAGTGGGCACAGGAGCGAGTCGGCATCCCGGAGCCGGAAACGGACGAGACAGATCTGCTTCAGGCCCCGGCGCCGGCACGGCCTCTCGGCCTGCCAGTAGCGGACGTGGCAGCGGCGAGTGCGCAGATGAGCAACCAGCCCCAGGACCCACCTGCGAAGATGACGGGGCAGCTCGACCAGGCCGTCTCTCCGGCGCTCGCCGGGTGGGTGGGTCAGATCCGCGACCTGGCCAGCCAGGCCGAGTCCCTGGAGCAGCTCCGCGATGGCTTGTTCGCGCTGCTGCCAGATCTGAGCCTGGACGACTATGCCGCGGCGATGCGCGTCGGCTTGGCCGCCGCCGCACTGGCTGGACACTACGAGATCCTGCGGGAAGCGGGTGGTGCATGATCTGCGCCGCGGGTGACCACTGATGGCCGATGCAGCAGTCGCCTATGCGTCGCTTCCTTTCCAGGAGCAGATCGCGTTTTTCCGCCGCAAGGGCAACGTCACGACCGACCGGTGGACGGATGTGTGGCAGGAGGAGCATGACCACGCCTTCATGGTGGCCGGCGCCAATCGCATCGATCTGCTCGTCGACCTTCGTGATGCCGTCGACAAGGCGATCTCCAGTGGCACGGGGCTGGAACAGTTCCGGAAGGACTTCGACGGGATCGTTGCGAAATACGGCTGGGACTACACGGGCGGTCGCAACTGGCGCACGCGCGTGATCTTCGAGACCAACCTTCGCGCCAGCTACGCCGCCGGCCGCTATGCACAGCTGCAGGCGCTGAAGAAGGTGCGGCCGTACTGGCGATATCGCCATAGCGACAGCGTGCAACACCCGCGTCCTCAGCATCTCGCCTGGAACGGCCTGGTGCTTGTGGCGGACGATCCCTGGTGGGACACGCATTACCCGCCGAATGGCTGGGGTTGCCAGTGCACTGTCGAGGCTCTGAATGCGCGTGACTTGAAGCGGCTCGGCAAGGAAGCGCCGGACGCCGCACCTGACGATGACATGCAGGACGTCATCGTCGGCAAGCAGGGGCCGTCACCGATGACGGTGCAAACGCCAGCCGGTGTTGATCCTGGCTTCGGCTATGCACCAGGTCGCAGCGCCTTCGAGCAGCTCGGGCAGAACACCGTGGCGAAGGCTGCGCAGTTGCCGGCGCCGATCGGCGCCAAGGCCCTGGAGCCGGTCATGGCGCTACCGCGGGCACGGCAGGCGCTCGACGATGGCTATCGCGCCTGGCAGACCCAGGTCGTCAATGAAGGGCGCGCCCGTGGCCTGGCGGTACCTGTCGGCATGCTCGATGTGAACACGGTGATGCAGATGGCCAAGGTCAACGCGGAGCCAGCGGCGGCGTCGATCATGGCAAAGGACGCTGAAGTGTTACGTACCCTGGGACGGGGCGCCGATGGCGCATCTGGTGGTGGTGAGACGCGCGTAGCGCCCGAGGATCTGGCCCACCTTCCGAACATTCTGTCGGCGCCAAAGGCAGTGCTGCTTGATCTGGCCACCAACGCGTTGATCTATGTTGCCCCCAGCAGCAACGGTAACAGCCTGGTCGTGTCGGTTACCTATCGGCCCAAGGGGGCGGGCACACCGAATCTGGCCAATACGTTCCGCGCCGCCTCGATCGGCACGATGACCGATATCCGCGCACAGGTTGCCGCGGGATCGCTGTTGCTTGTCCAGGGATCATTGGACTGATATGTCGGCGTCGCGCCTGTTGCCGGCCCCCTTGGAATCTGCCGAGCCAGGCAGGATGCTAGGGCCGCCGGGCCGCGCCGGCCTACAGGGGAATGGCCAATGAATGACCTAGTCAAAGGGCTGCTGACAATCCTAACGAGCGGTCTCGTTTCCGCCAGCGCAACAACGCTCTTCAACTTCCGCCAGTCTGAACGACAGATTCGGCGCAACAAGTTGGAGGAGGTTTGCGTCGCTACGATCAAGAGTATCCATGTGGCTCAGGAGATCCGGAGAAACTTCGACAAAATCTTTGACAGCGGCGTGTCGGCAAAGCAGATGGACGAGTTGTTGCAGAAAATAGGGTCAATGGTTGGCGACGACGTTTTGCGCATCAATACACTCACATCGCTTTACTTCCCCGAGGTCTATCCGTTGCTCCTGAACTGCAGCAAGTCTGTTGCGGACATGAACGCAACCTCGCCCACCGATCGCGAGAAAATGGGTGCTGCGATGGATCGTGTTATTGCTGATCGGGGCGAGTTTCTAAGAGGCCTGTACAGGCTTGCCCCGCAGGTCAATGCGCCAATCTGGAAGGCCTGGTAAGGGCATGGGCGGCGCACGCATCGAGTACGACCTGGACATCGAGCGCGTAAGCACCGCGCTCAACAATGCTGCGCGTGCACTGGATACGGAGGGCCAGGCGCTCCTGCTATCCGATATCGGCGAGTACTTGGTGCGCTCCACGCGCGATCGCGCGGCAGCGCAGGTATCCCCGGATGGGACGCCCTGGGCGGCGCTATCGCCACGGTACGCAAAATGGAAGGAGCGCCAGCGGCCGGGTGTGCCCAAGCTGAAATTCGACAACCACATGATCGGTGACCAGTTCACCCACCAGGTGGATGGCACCACGCTCTATGTCGGCACCAATGCGCCCTACGGCGCGATCCATCAGCAAGGCGGTGAGATTCACATCGCCGCCAGGTCGCAGCAGGCGTACTTCCACGAACGCAACGGCGAGGTAAGCCCGCACTTCGTCAACAAGCGCAAGTCCAACTTCGCGCAGTGGGTGACCCTGCCGGCCTACACGATCAAGATGCCGGCGCGCCCCTGGCTCGGAGTCAGCGAGCAGGATGCCAACGAGATCGTCCAGCTCACCCTGGACCATCTGGCCGCGGCCGTCGGCTGACCCCCTCTCAGATCGCGCCTGTGGGCGCCTCCGGCGCCCCTGGGGGCGGCAACGGTATGTCCTCGGGGGCGGTCGGCGCTCTCAAACGGGTTTTAAATGCCCTCAAATGGGATTCGGGTCGGTTGCCGGCGTCCGTCGACCCGGCGTAGGCTGGAAACACCCCCGGATCTGGCGCCCTCGGCCACGACTCCTCGGCCCCGGGAGCAGCGACGCATGTCGCATCCATGTACACCGTCTCGACACCGAGACTGGCCGCATGGCCCGTTCCCCGATCTCCATCGCGCTTGCCGCGTGCACCTTCGAGCTGACCGCTCCCGCGGATGGCTCCAACCTGGTCAGCCTGCAGCTGACGCCCACCGGCGACTTCAAGCCCTGGGACGGCCGCGACTTGCCGTCCGGCCACTGGCATATCGACCAGGCGGTCGCCGCAAAGGTGATCAGCAACTTTACCGCGCGCCGCAACGACAGGGTGCTCGACTATGAGCATCAGACTCTCCTCGCGGAGAAGAATGGCCAGCCCGCTCCCGCAGCAGGCTGGATCAAGGGCCTGGAATGGCGAGAAGGCTCCGGCCTATGGGGCACCGTCGAGCTGACGGCGCGCGCCGGTGATGCCATCGCCGCCAAGGAATATCGGTACGTCTCCCCCGTCTTCAGCTTCGATCGCCGCACCGGCGACGTGCTGGACATCCAGATGGCGGCCATCACGAACAACCCCGCCATCGACGGCATGGAGCCCCTCGCGCTCCGAGCCGCAGCCACTTTCGGCATCCAACTCGACACTGAGGAAACCACCATGAAGAAGTCGTTGCTCGCGACGGCCATCGCCCTGCTCGCGCTGAATGCCAACGCGACCGAAGAGGACGCCGTCGCTGCGCTGACTGCGCGCCTGGAAGCGGACCCGCTGGCGAAGGTGCGCAAGGCGCTGGGCGTGGAAGCGAATGTCACCGAGGACGTTCTGGTCACGGCCTGCACGGCGCTCAAGACCAAGGCCGATACGGCCGCCACCGCCGCCCAGCCCGACCCGGCCAAGTTCGTGCCGGTCTCCGTGGTCGAAGACCTGAAGAAGGACCTGGCCGTGCTTTCCGCCAAGGTGCAGGGCGACGACGTCGAGAAGCTGGTCGAGAAGGGCCTGGCCGACGGCCGCCTGCTCAAGGGCCAGGCGGAATGGGCGCGCTACCTGGGCAAGAGCGACCTGGCCGCGCTGACGGCCTACCTCGACACCGCCCAGCCCATCGTCGCCCTCACGGCGACGCAGACCGCCAATCGTCGCGCGCCGGTGGCGGACAAGGACAACAACCTCACCGAGGAAGAGCTGGCGGTCTGCTCGGCCACCGGCATCGATCCGAAGGACTTCGCCGCTGCGAAAGCCTGATCCCTGATCACCGCGCGGCCGCAGCCGCCTGAGCCAAGACGCTCCAGTCAACGAGGAATCCACCGATGTCCGCTACCACCGTCGAACGCAATACCCCGCGTCGCGCCGCGCGCGAACTATCCTTCCCGGCGGCGGCCGTGAAGATCCTGGCCGGCACCATCGTGGTGCTCAACGCAAGCGGCTATGCGGAGCCGGCCACCACCGCCACCGGCAAGATCGCCCTCGGCGTCGCCGAGGCGACCATCGACAACAGTGCCGGTGCGGCCGGCGACCAGCAGGTGCCGATCAGCCGCGGCTGTTTCCGCCTGGCCAACAGTGCGTCGGCCGATGCCATCGCCAACACCGACTACGGCGCCACCTGCTACCTGGTCGACAACCAGACCGTCGCCAAGACGGATGGCTCGACCACGCGCTCGAAGGCCGGCGTCATCCGCGGCGTCGACGCCGCCGGCGTGTGGGTCGAGTTCTAGCCCGCTGCCCGTCACCCACACCGTTAACCGTGTCGAGCTGCTGAAGCTGGCTGCACATCCATTCGAGAGGAACCACCAATGTTCATCAATGCGGGCAATCTGAAGACCATTTTCATCGCCTTCAAAGCGGCGTTCCAGGGCGGCCTGACGCAAGCGCAGTCGCAGTACCTGAAGATCGCGACCGTCGTGCCGTCGAGCACCGGCAGCGAGGAATACGGCTGGCTCGGCAACTTCCCGGGCATGCGCGAGTGGGTGGGCGACCGCGTCATCAACGGCGTGAAAGCGCACGGCTATACGATTAAGAACAAGCCGTTCGAGCTGACCGTGAGCGTGCCGCGCGCCGCGATCGAGGATGACCAGTACGGCATCTTCGCGCCGATGATGCAGGAGATGGGTCGCTCGACGGCGGCGCACCCGGACGAGTTGGTGTTCGGCCTGCTCAAGAGCGGCATCAACCAGCCGTGCTACGACGGTCAGTACTTCTTCGACACCGATCACCCGGTCACCAATGCCGACGGCACGGTCGGGTCCGTGCCCAACGTCGACTCCGGCGGCAGCGGTCCCTACTGGTATCTGCTCGATACCTCTCGCGCGCTGAAGCCGGTCATCTACCAGGACCGCAAGGCGGCCAATTTCGTGTCCAAGACCGCCGAGACCGACGACAACGTGTTCGATCGTGCCGAGTACGTCTACGGCGTCGATGCGCGCCGCAACGTCGGCTACGGCTTCTGGCAGATGGCCTACGCAAGCAACCAGCCGCTCGATGAAGCACACCTGACGGCGGCGTACACCGCGATGCGCGAGCAGAAGGGCGACAACGGCCGGCCCCTGGGCATTCGCCCCAACCTCCTGGTGGTCCGCCCGAGCATGAAGATCGCGGCCGACAAGCTGGTCAACGCGACCACGCTGGCCAACGGCGCCGACAACGTCATGAAGGGCATCGTGAACACCATCGATTCCGAGTGGCTCGTCTGACCCATTCGGCGATCTGACGCAACGTGATGGGCGGCGGTGACTAGCCGTCGCCCATCCTTCACCAGGAGAACCCGCTGTGCCCAAGTTCATTGTGAAGTCCATGCGCGAAAGCTTCCGCCGTGCCGGCATCACGTTCACCCGGGAGGGCGTCCCTGTCGACACCGACGACCTCACCGATGGCCAGCTGCAGGCGATCAACGACGAGCCGCTGCTGGTCGTCTATCGCGTCGACGAGGACGGCAATCCCGCCGGTGCCGCCGAGGGCGGTGGCAAGCCGCAACTGACCAAGACCGCCAAGCAGCCCCCGGTCAAGCCCGCGAAGGACCCCGCGGCGAAGTAATTCGAAAGGAGCGAGAGCGCCGCACGGCGCGATGCGGGGTGGCCGGGAGCGCCCGGCCACCGCCGCACCATCGAGAGAACGCATGTACGTCACCACCGCACAACTCGCCGAACGACCCGCCGCCCGCGAGCTGGCCCAGGTGGCAACGCGCGAGCGGGACGCGATCGTGGACGACACGCTCATGGATGCCACGCTGCGCGGTTTGGACCGCAGCGCGTGGACGCCCGAAGACATCGCCATCGCGGACGACGCCCTGGCGCGCATCGTCGAAGCGATCGGCGAAGCCGACGGCATCATCGATGGGTACCTGGCCAAGCGCTATCCGGTGCCGCTTACCCGCGTGTATCCCGTGGTGACCAACTGGTCGAGGGCGATCACTCGCTACCTGTTGCACAAAGACCGGCACTCAATGGAGCAGAACGACCCCATCGTCCGCGACTACCGCGATGCGCAGAAGCTCCTGCAGCTCGCGGCGACAGGCCAGTTCAGCCTGGGCGCAGACGATCCAGTGTTGACCGACCCGCAGGACAACGATGTGCAGTTCGTCAGCGATGGCAATCCCTTCCGACGCAAGAGCCTCAGGGACTGCCTGTGACCTTCGCTCCCTTCGACGTGCGCACCGTGGCCGCCAGGCTCAAGACGCTGGGCAAAACCTTGCGCTTGGTCGGCGTCGCGGCTGACTACGCGGCCGTGAAGAACCTGCGCGACTTCCCGACGCCATGCGCCTATGTGCTGCTCGCTCAGGAACAGTTTCAGGACAACGCAACTGGTCATGCCCCTCGCGGTTCCCAGGTGGCGGTGACCCAGAAGGGGCTGGCCACATTCGGGGTGGTGTTGGCGGGACGCAACTACCGCGAGCAGGCCGGCGGACAGCTCGCCGGGGAGATCGTGGATCTGATCCATGCCGCCCGTTCGTGCTTGCAAGGATGGGTGCCGGATGTGCCCGGAGCGCGGCCGCTGCAGATTGATCGCGGCGATCTCCTCCAATACGACGACTCGATCGCACTGTGGTGCGACGTGTGGAAGACGCAAACCATCATCGGCCCGGAGGCTCGATAGCTATGCAGGACACCAACGTGAAGACCTTCAAGGTCACCCTCAAGAAGGAGCACACGCATGCCGGCGCGAGGCTCCCGCCCGGAACGGAGATCGATGTGCAGGAGCACGACAAGTCCTGGCTGGAAGAGAACGGCATCGTCGATCCGCCGGCGGCCACCACCAAGGGCGGCAAGATCGCCGAGGAGAAGTAAGCCATGAAAGACTTCAGCTTCCAGGGAAAGATCTACCTCGCTCAGCGCGGCACCGATGGCAAGCCGCTGGCGCTTGCGTGGGTGGGTGATGCCAGCCAGCTGCAGGTGAAGCTCTCGGTGGATACCGACGAGCGCCAGGAGAGCTACAGCGGCTCGCGCCTGACGAGCGTCCGCCTGATCAAGGCACGCAAGGCCGAGTTCAGCCTCACGCTGAACTACTTCTCCAAGCTCAACCTCGGCATTGCCCTGTCGGCAACTCCGGTCGACGTCACATCTGGTTCGGTGACTGCCGAACCGACCCCCACCGGCCTGGTCGTCGGTGACGTGATCGCTCTGGACCACAAGGATGTCAGCGCGCTGACGATTACCGACAGCTCAGCCACGCCGAAAACGCTCGTCAAGGACGTGGACTACGCCGAGGAGTCGCTCGCGGGTGGACTGTGGCGCCTGCTGTCCGTGGGCACGCCGACGCCTTACACGCAGCCGTTCAAGAACGCGTACACGCACGCGGCGGAGGTCCGCTTGCCGGCGTTCACCGGCCCGACGCCGGAGCGCTACCTGGTGCTCGACGGCATTAATACCGTCGACGACAGCCGCGTGCGCGTGCGCCTGTTCCGCTGCAGCTTCAATCCGACGGACACGCTCGACCTGATCACCGACTCGCTCGGCACGCTGCAGCTGTCGGGGGCCGTGCTTTACGACAGCACCAACGCGGCCGACTCGAACATGGGTGGCTTCGGTCGCATTGAGCTTCCGTCGGAGACCTAACGCATGGCCAGGAAGTTGCGGAAGGATGAACACAACAAGGCGCCGCCCAAGAGCGGCGCCGATGATCTCTCGACTATTCATCCCGATCGCTCGATATCGATCGGCGGTCGCGACGTCACCGTGCGCGAGTATGGATTCATCGAGGGCCTGGGGGTTCGGGGCTTCATGAAGCCCTTCACCGAAGACCTGGATCGTATGTTCGTCACCAAAGAAACGCTGGTCGACGAGATCCTGGACGTGCTCGGCGATCACGCAAAGCTGGTCGAACGTGCGATGGCGCAGAGCATCGCCGAACCCGGCACCGACGCCACGCCGGAAGACATGGCCTGGGTCAGATCGTTGAACGACGCTGACGGCGACGTTCTGATCCATACCTGGTGGGGGGTCAACGGCCTTTTTTTCGTCCGGTCGGTCGTTCGCAGAGCGGCCGAGAGGGCGCGGCGGGCGACGCTGGAGCGCGCGATCGAGGAAGCGAGCAAAAAGGACCTCGCTGGGGCGACGTCTATGCCGCCCTCACCGACGCGGGATTCGGCGACCCGCAGCGACTAGGGCAGTACACCGAGCGCCAGCTAACGCTGTTCTACGAGCGCGTGAAGGCGGCTCAACGGCATCGTAAAGCAGAACTGATGGAGGCGATCAGCACTGGCTATAGCAGTTGCAAGAGCAAGGATGGAATTCGGCAACTGAACCAGTACATCGCACAACTATTGAAGGACTAGCCGTTGCGCCACCAGGCCCCGGCAATAGCACCCAGATAAGCGATCAACGCAGTCACGGCGATCGCGAAAGTCGGCCAGATGGGCTTGTTCATGCCGAAGAGGATCGCGGTGGCAATGAAAAAAAGAATGGAAACGATGAAGCTGCCGGCCATCCATCCCTTGTACTTCTTGGCGGTCTGCTCGATCTGCAGCGCAGCGATCGGGCGACCGCAATGCGGGCAAGCCGGAGCGGAATCCGACACCTGGTTGCTGCAGTCCGGGCAATTGACGAGTGCCATGACGATCTCCTCCCCTGAGTTGGCGCGGACGGGAGTGTAACAGTGGGCACCCAGAACATGGATATCGCCCTCCGGATCAAGGCTGACCTCGACCAGGCCGAGGCCCGGGTCGAATCGTTCAATGCGGCCGTCGCCGATACCGGTAAGGCCGCGGACGCGACGGCGACAGCCCTGACCAGGTCAGGGCAGCGCATCGACGCGCTGCTGGCCAACACCAGTCAGATGGTTCAAATCCTCCAGAGCATGGATACGCGCCTGGCCGAGTTCACGCAGGGCGCGGGCCAAGCGGCCCAGGCGACTGCACAGGTGGAGGTGGCCACCGAGGCCGCGGCCGCCGGCATTCGCGCCCTTGCCGAAAGCGAAGATGAGGCAGCGGCCAGAATCCGCGCTGTGATCCAGGCATCGCGTGAAGAAGCGTCAGCAGTCGCGGCTGCGGCAACGGAAATCACAGCGGCCGCTGAGAGTACGGATCGCCACGCGTCGAGCGCGGACAACGTCGCGGATATCGTGCAACGCCAGAACGCGCGCATGCGCGAATCCAGCGTTGCTGCAGCGAGCATGGCCACGGCAGAGCGTCAGGCTGCCGGCGGCGCCCAAGAACACGCTGCGGAGCTGTCACGCCTTCTAGGTCAGATTGATCCTACGATCGCCGCTTTCGAGCGGCTCGATCAGCAGGAGCGAGAGCTGCTGAAGTACCGCAACCTGAAACTTCTCGATGACGAGACCTTCCAGCGGTTCCAGAACCAGATCAATGCCAGCCGACAGGCAATGGGCGGTCTTGGCATATCCGCAGGGCAAACGCAGCAGGCATTGCGCCAGCTTCCCGCCCAGATCACCGACATCACGGTGAGCTTGGCCTCCGGCATGCCCGTCTGGATGGTTTTCATGCAACAGGGCGGCCAGATCAAGGATAGCTTCGGCGGCGCCGTTCCCGCTCTCAATGCCGTGATGCAGCTGATCACGCCGATGCGTGTTGCGATCGCCGGCCTAGTGGGAACAATCGCATTGCTGACCTATGGAGCCGTCCAAGGATATAGGGAAAGCGAGCAGCTTGCGCACTCGATCACTCTTACAGGCAACGCAGCAGGTACGACGAGCAGCCAGGTCGATCTGCTTGCCACTGCGCTGGGTTCGGTCAACGGCCGTACCACGGAAGCGCGCGACATCCTCAATGGCCTGGTCAGCTCCGGGCGCGTTGCCGGTGATGCGCTTGCGGATGTCGGTCGCGCGGCCGTTAACATGGCCGCGCTATCCGGCGACAGCGCAAAGACCGTCGTCGCGGAGTGGACGAAGATTGCAGACGACCCGGTGCGCGCCGCCGTCGAGCTGGATCGCCAGTACCACTTTCTCACCACCACCATTTTTCAGCAGATTCAGACGCTACAGCAGGCAGGCGATCAGTACGGCGCGCTGAAGCTGATCGCAAAGTCGTTCGCCGACGAAACCGGACAGCGGATGGACGAACTGCACCAGCGCATGGGCTGGCTGGAGTCCTTCGCCGACCGCTGGTCGCGAGGTGTCGACAATCTCAAAGGCAGCTTGCTGGACATCGGCAAGCCCGCTGACGACATCACGCGTTTCCAGCAGGCGCTGGCCAAGTTCAACGAGACGTACGACGCGTATAAGCGGAGCCTGACCGCTGGATCTAGCAAGGACTACCAGGAGCAGCTGTTCGCTCAGTCACAGCAGGCATATGCGGAGCTGCAGAAGGCGCAGGTGGCGGCGAAGAATGCGCAGTCACAAGCGGCGGCGCAGGGCCTAACCAAGCAGGTGCAGTCGGAAGGTGTCGAAGCCGCTGCGCGCATCGATCAGCTCGCGACGAGCCTTGACCGCGCGAAGCAGCGCCAGGACGCTCTCAACAAGGCGGCTGCGGATCTCTACAAGATCCAGCTGGCGGGCGGAAAGCTTCCAGAGGGTATCAATTTCAATGGCCCCGCCGCGGACATGCCGCAAGGCGCAGGCTGGGACAAGCTGAAGGCGGAGATCGAGAAGCGCTACGCCGATCCGAAGGTCGCCACGCCGAAGATCAACACGAAGGAAGCAGTCAATGCACAACAAGAGCTGATCCAGATGCTCAACCAGTTGCAGGGGCAGCTGGACCCTACTGCGGCGGCCTGGGCGAAATACAACGAAACCGTCGCCCGTGCGACGAAGCAAGCGGAGGAGGCCAAGAAGGCGCCAGGCGCCAATGTCGCCGGCATCGACGCCGAGCGCCAGGCAGTGATCCAGCTTGCCGCCGCCATCCGTGCCGCGGACATCAAGCGCATCACCGACGAAGAACGCCAGGGATGGGAACGCCTCCGCGAGAGCCTGCGCACTCCGATCGAGGTGGCCGTGGAAACCGCCACCACGCGCATCGCCGAGCTGAACAAATATCTCAAAGACGGCATCATCACTGCCGGTCAATATCAGCAAGCTCTTGGCCGCACTGTGCAGGCTGGCTTCACCAAGCCGCCTCAGTTCTCCGGTCTGGCTCCCGAGGTGGGCGGCGCCTTCGGCGAGATCGGCAAGACCTTCGATGCGCAGAAGCAGCTGGAGCTGTGGTACCAGCAGCAACTGCAGATCCTCAACCAGTTCCGCGCCCAGAAGCTCGGGACCGAGGCGCAATGGAACGCCCAGGAGCAGGCGCTGCAGAAGCAGCACGAAGACTCCCTGCAGCAGATCGTCGTGGCACGGCAGACCGCCGAGCTGGCGGCGGCGAGCAGCGTGTTCGGCAACCTGGCGGACCTGGCCAAGGCCCGATTCGGCGAGGAGTCGAAGAGCTACCGTGCCCTGTTCGCGCTGAGCAAGGCTTTCTCGATCGCTCAGGCCGCGGTGAGCCTGGCCACCAATGTCTCCAAGGCATCGGAGGCAGGCTTCCCCGCCAACCTCCCGCTGATCGCCGCGGCGTTCGCACAAGGTGCGCAGATCGTCGGCCTACTGTCCGGTGCCAGCTTCGCGCCTTCGGGCTATGCGACGGGTGGCGAGATCGACGGCCCGGGCACCGCCACCAGCGACAGCGTGCTGATTCGGGCAAGCCGGGGCGAGTTCATGCAGCGGGCTGCGGCCGTCGACTACTACGGCCTCGACTTCATGCACGCGGTGAACAGTCTGCAGTACCCACGCTTTGCCACCGGCGGGCTGATCGATGCGCCGCGCCTGTCGGTCTCGCCGTCTCCTCGCGCCCCGGCGATCGCGCCACCCACTGGCGGGGCAGCAGCTGGCCGGCCCATCTACTTCCGCGCCGTCAACGTCGTTGACCCGGGCCTGATCACCGACACGATGGCCGGCCCCGATGGCGAAGAGGTGTTCATGAATTTCATCGACCGCAATGCGGTCAAGATCAAGCAGAGGATCGGATGACGGCTCACGTCGGTTTCGTCGACAACAGCAGCGGCTACGCGCACGAAGCGCTACTCGCGGCCATCCAGACCTGGGCCGAGGCCGAGGGCTGGACCACCATGCGCAGCGGCGTCAGCCCAGACAGCAGTGGCGCACCTGGCTCAGCCACGTATCACAAGGAATGGATCGGCATCGCCCCTGGCCTGTCCGGCGGCGAACAGATCATCGTGGGCTTCCGCACCTACCAGGACGCCAACAACGACTACTACAACCTGGCCGGCATGACGGCGACCAACTACGTCGCCGGGAACCTGTGGACGGCGCAGCCAGGCATCAGCATCACCAGCATGTGCGCGCACAACCAGCGCATCGACTACTGGTGCCCGATCAATGGCCAGCGCATCACGATGGGGCTGAAGGTCGGTACGCCCGTCTATGAGTCGGGCTATTGGGGCAAGGCGTTTCCGACGGCGCCGCCCTCGCAGTTTCCATATCCCGTGGTGTCCGCCGGAACGCTCACCGGCATGCCGGCGGTTCGCTATAGCGACACCTCGCGCGTGTTCCCGTACCAGGGGAACGTGACGAATATGCAGTTCCGCACTGTAGGCGGCGCTTGGATGTACCCGTTCGTCGGCCCGTTCAACACGGACACCGAGCAGTACCGCGACACCAATGGCAAGTATCACCTCACGCCGCTGGAGCTGATGGACAGCAGCCTGTGGCCGAACGGCAACGTGTGGGCCTGGCTGGATGGGGTCTACCACATCACCGGCTTCAACAACGTCGTGGAAAACACCGTCGTGATCGACGGCGTGACGTACTTGGTGGTGCAGAACATCTACCGGGTGGGCTTCAACAACTACGTGGCGATCGCACTGGTATGAACCACTACGAAGGCACCGTCACCAGCTTCAGCGATCTCCTCACGGCGATCGTCGCCGCGGCTACCGCCAACGGGTGGACCTGGAACGCTTCCAAGGGGACGCTCGTCAACGGCAACTCGTCGGTGCAGCTCACGGCGAGCGGCACTTCTTACCTGCGCATTACGGGCGGCGTGGGTGTCGACGGCAGCGGCAACCTTCTCGCTGCCGCGCCGAACTACTCGCAAATATACGGTGCGACCGCCACGCCGGTGGCCTGGCCCGTCAGCTATCAGATCTTCGTCTACGACGCGCCGGTCATGATCGCAGTGGCGATCAACCACAGCGTGAACTACTGGCAGTGGATGATGTGGGGGTTGACCGTCAACCTGGGGCTGACGGGCGCAGGCGGTGACGCGCCATTCGTGTGGGCGTCCGTGCGGGCGGGCATCGGCAACGCACCGAAGATCAGCATCAACCAGGGCGGCAATTCGGGCCAAGGTTCGTTCCCCCACCATCCAAGCATTCCGTTTTGGTCGGCGGACAGCCAGGGCAGCAGCAACGACGTCAATAACCGCAACGCCTGGCTCTATATGAATGAGCCGGCCAGCTTTACCTACAGCGGCGGAGCGGTGGTGTGGACGCCTGATGGCAGCTCGAACACGGTCACGTCGCGTACTGGCCCTTCGCTCGGCACCGCGCAGCGCCAGCCGAACGCCTGGAACGGCCAGTCGATTCTGATTCGCGTGCGCGTGCAAGCGATCCGGCCGAGCCAGCTCAAGAGCTGGGTCGCGGAAGTGCCGCACATGCGCGTCATCCGCAACGACAACTACGACGACAATGCGGTGATCGCCCTGGGTGGCCAGCAGTGGAAGGTGATCTCTGCCCGCTGCAAGAACGCCGCCCAGAGTCAGCGTGAAGGCGCCGATGCCGACCACAGCGGCACCTATGCAATCGCAATGGAGTACACCTCGTGACCGTGCTGGCCGGCATCCGCCTGGGAGTGGATGACTTCGTAGCGCCACCGAACACGGCATCGGTGAACCTCAACGCGTTCCCGATGCCGGCATACCCACCCGCCATTTCGGAGATCCCGGGGTGGCGATCCGGCGCGGGAGCGCTGGCCACGCACTATCCCGTCGAGGCCAATGGCACGGCGCGCGATGGCTTCGCCCTGCAGAGCTACGTCGAGGACTTCTACGACCGCATCCACGTGACGCCGGCATTGCTCGACCTCGGCAACCTGGTCACCACCCAGGTGCGCCAGGTCAGCGTCTGGAACGCGTGGCGCAGCCGCAGCGTGCAGCTGCAGCAGCTCACCGCGCAGGGCGCGGACGGCATTGCCATCACCGGCCAGGATGCGCCGCCGCTGACCTTCACTCCCCTGCAGGAGCGCGTCTGGACCATGTCGGTCAGCACCAGCGGGCCGCCCAATATCGACGCGACGGTGTCGTGGATCTTCGCGGGCGAGCCGCCGGTCAGCATGTCGATCCGCGGCAGTCGCCTGATCGCCTGGCTGACACCGCCCAACTGGACCGACAGCATCACTGAGACGCTGACATGGTCGACGGACGTGCAGCAGTCCTACAACGGCAGCCAGGTGCGGCAGATCGTGCGCGCTGCGCCGCAGCGGCAGTGGGAGTTCGGCATCCTGGCCGTCGGCATAGAGCGGACCGTGCTGGAGGCCCAGCTTTTCGAGTGGAGCGGCCGTGTGTGGGCGCTGCCGGTATGGGCGGAGATCTCGCTGCTGGCCAGCGCGCTGCCTGCGGGCTCGCTGTCGGTGCCGGTGGCCACCGCCGGGCTGGACTTCGCCGTGGGCGGCCTGGCCATGCTCTGGACCGACGTGCGTCACTACGAGCTGGTCGAGATCCAGGACGTGGCCGCCAACGCCCTGCAGCTGCTGCATGGCACGGTCCAGGCGTGGCCACGAGGCGCGCGGATCTACCCATGTCGAACGGCACGGCTGACTGAGACCGCCAGCCTGGCCAGGGCCACGGACACGCTGGTCAGCAGCCGCGTGCTCTTCGAAGCCGTCGAGCCGTGCGACTGGCCGGCGATCGCGCCCGCCACCACCTACCTTGGCTTCCCGGTGCTGGAAGCGCGCGGCAACGAGCCCAGCGACCCCACCGCCACCTATGCCCGCCAGCTGGCCACGCTGGACAGCGACGTGGGTTTTTCCTACGTCACCGATCCGACCAACAAGGCATGGCCCACGCAGACATACAACTGGCTGCTCAACGGCCGCGCGGAGCGGAGCACGCATCGCAGCCTGCTGTACTACCTGCAGGGCCGGGCGGCTGCGATCTGGATTCCGACGTGGACCACCGATCTCACGCTCCTCGTGAACGTCATCGCCACCAGCCTGGTGATGATCGTCGACTGGACGGGCGTCTCGCAGTTCCTGGCCGGCAAGCCCGGGCGCCGGCATATCCGCCTGGAGATGATCGACGGCCGTGTGTTCTATCGCCGGGTCTCCAACGCGATCGACCTGGGCGACGGGACAGAACAGCTCAGCGTCGATAGCGCCTTCGGTGCCCCGATCGACCCGGCCAAGGTGCGGCAGATCAGTTGGATGATGCTGGCCACCCTGGCCAGCGACAGCGTGGCCATTGAACACGTGACCGATTCCGAGGGACTCGCCAGCTGCGGCGTGACCTTCTCGGGCGTGCCGGCGGAGGAGCCGTAATGGGTTGGTTCGGACGAAAGAGCGAGCTGTACGACTGGCAGCGCGGCCCGCAACACTGGCGCTATACGACCGACGATCGGCCGCAGGTCTACCTGCAGCAGACGTATGCGCCCGTCGCCGGCATGAAGCGCGGCTCGATCAGCGAGAGCAACGAGCCAAACAAGAACACGCTGGACGTGACCGTGCCCGTCGACCTGGCGTTCCTGGATCTGTTCCGCGGCCGCACGCCGACGGAGCGCCTGCTGCTGACCGTGTACGAGCGCAAGCGCGACAACAGCGTGGTACGCCGCTGGATCGGCGAGATCGGCAACGTGACCTGGTCGGACACCAAGGTGGTGCTGCGGCACTTCCCGCCGAGCGCGAGCCAGACCACCAACGGGCTGAAGGAGTGCTGGCAGAAGAACTGCCCGCACATGGTCTACAGCGCCGGCATGGGCCTGTGCAACGCCGCGCAGGAAACGATGCGCGTCAACGCCACCGTCAGCAGCGTGTCCGGCAGCGTCGTGCAGTCGTCGGCCTGGGCGACCAAGCCGGACGGCTGGTTTGATGGTGGGTGGGTTCAGTGGGGCGAAGGCACGGCGATTGAACGTCGCTTCGTCATCCAGCACACGGGCGACACGCTGACGCTGATGACGCCCGCCCTGCTGCCGGTGGGCACGGTGGTGGCCACCTACCCGGGCTGCGACGGCACGATCGATACCTGCATCAACAAGTTCGGCAACTGGCTCAACTACGGCGGTTTCCCGTGGTGGCCCACCAAGAACCCGATGGGCAACGAGGCGATTTACTGATGTGGTGGATAGCTGCCGTCCTGGTGGGTGCGCTGCTGGCGGTCTACGCCGGTTTCGCGCGCCCCAAGTCCGTGGCGCCGCCCAGCCTGCAGGATATCGATGTGCCGTCGATCGAGGACGGCAAAGAGATCTCCGACGGCGGCGGCACGTTCTGGATCACCGACATCGTGATCCCCTGGTACGGCGATCTCGATACGAAGCCGATCTACAACAAGGGTGGCGGCAAGTGAGCGACCTGATCGTGACCATGCGGCACGTGCGCGCCGCCAAGCTCTGCTCGCGCGGCGCACGCGTCTGGTGCGAGGCCAACGGCTTCAGCTGGTCGGTGCTGCTCGATGGCGGCCTGTCCGCGGAAGAGCTTGAACAGACCGGCGATCCGCTCGCACTGCGCGCCGTTGCTGCGGCTCGCGAGGAGGCCAGCGCGCATGGGTAAGAGTTCGAAATCCATCATCCAGGGCTACTGGTACAAGCTCGGCATGCACATCGGCCTGATGGCCGGTCCGGTCGACCAGGTGCGCAAGATCGTCGTCGGCGGCAAGCTGGCCTGGTCCGGCTCGATCACGGGCAACACCAGCTTCCGCATCAACAACCGCAACCTGTTCGGTGGCGAGAAAAAGGAAGGCGGCCTGGACGTTGCCGTCGACGTCTGCATGGGCGGCGCCGACCAGGATCAGAACGCCTACCTGAAGTCCCAACTCGGCGACCACGTGCCGGCCTTCCGCGGCCGCCTCGCCTTGGTGGTGATGGGCTGGATCGGGGCGATGAACTACTACGTGAAGCCCTGGAGCGTGCAGGTCTCCAAGTTCACGGCCGGATGGCGCACGCCCGTGTGGCGCGCCGACCTGTGCCAGATCGATCAGGGCATGAACCCTGCTCACTTCGCCTATCGCGTGGTCACCGATCCGGTCACTGGCCAGGGCCGCGACCCGAACGACGCGCTCGACCTCGATCGCCTGGCCGTCGCGGCGCAGCAGCTCAAAGACGAAGGGCTGGGCTTGTGCTTGCGCTGGACCAAGAGCGACGCCACCGGCAACTTCATCGGCACGCTGTGCGATCACGCCGGTGCGGTGTGGGCGGATGATCCGTCGACCGGCAAGCAGTACATGAAGCTGCTGCGCGGCGACTACGACCCGGCGCTTCTGCCGATCCTGGACGAGAGCAACATCGTCGCGCTGACCAGCTACGAGCAACCTCTACTGACGAAGGACACCGTCAACCAGGTCACCGTCACTTATCGCAACCCCGAGACCAATCAGGACGTCACGCTCACTGTGAAGAACGCCGCCAACGTCCAGGCCCAGGGCGGCGTGGTGGTCAACCAGTCGGTCGAATACAAGGGCGCCTGGAACGGCGATATCGCCGCGCGCCTGGCCATGCGCGATCTGCGCGCCGCCAGCGCATTGCCGGCGAAGATCAAGCTCAGCCTGCAGTCGCCGACGATGGCCATCGTCAACGGCGTGCTGCAGGAGATCGAGATCCGCAAGGGCGAGGTCTATGCCTTCTCCTGGGCCAAGCTCAACTTGGCCGGCATGCCCATCCGCGTGCTGGACATCGATCGCGGCACCGCCGCCGATGGCAAGCTGACGCTAACGTGCGCGCAGGACGTGTACGCGCTGCCGAGCCAGACCTACGTGGTCGACCAGCCGTCTCAGTGGGTCGAGCCGGATCTGACGCCGCAGGCGGCGCCCGCGCAGATGCTGTTCGAGGCGAGCTACCGCGACCTGGCGGCGAATCTCCGCGCCGCGGATCTGCAGCAGGTGCAGCCCGATGATGGCTATGTCGGCTCTCTCGGCGCCAAGCCGACCTCGGTGAGCTACGGCTATGCGCTTCACACCCGGACGGGCGCTGCGGATTTCACGGAGCGCACCAGCGGCTGGTTTGCGCCGACCGCGCTGCTCGCGACGGCGATGCCGGCGGAGCCAGGCCCGACCGTCGTCACCATCACCAGCGGCCGCGATCTGGATACCGCGCAGGTAGGCATGGAGGTAGCGATCGGCACGGAGCTGTGCCGCCTCGATGCCATCAACGTCGCCGCCGGCACCATGACGCTTGCCCGCGGCTGCGTCGATACGCTGCCAGCGGTGCACGGCATCGGCGCACGCCTGTGGGTGTCGGATGGCTTCACCGTGTCCGACCCGACCGAATGGGTGGCCGGCGAAACGGTCGACGGCAAGCTGATCACACGCAGCGGTGATGGCGACCTGGACCCAAGCCTGGCGCCGATCAGCAGCGTCACCATGAACCGCCGGCAGGTCCGCCCATACGCGCCCGGCAATGTCACGATGAACGGCGGCTCGCCCTGGGGCACGCCAGCCCTCACAGGGCATATCACGCTGGCTTGGTCGCATCGTGCCCGCGTGCTGCAGGCGGACCAGCTGGTCGACCACACGCAGGGCAGCGTGGGCCCCGACGCCGGCACTACGTACACGATGCGGATCTACGACGCCGGCAACGTGCTGCTGCAGACGCTCAGCGGCATCACCGGCACCACGGCGTCCTATGTGCCCTCGGCCGAGGGCGCATACCGCGTGGAGCTGGAGGCGAGTCAGGGCGGCTACGTCAGCTGGCAGCGCTATAGCTTTCCGCTCACGATCACGGCGCTCGATGTGGTGAACCCGCCGTGGGCGAACGTCTTCTCGCTGCTCCATTTCAACGGTACGAACGGCTCGACCACGATCACCGACCAGGTGACCGTGTCGACCTGGTCGGCCAGCGGTGGTGCGCAGCTGAGCAGCGCATGGGCGCAATTCGGCGCCACGTCGCTGAGCCTCGGTGGCAGTGGCTACGTGGCCTCCACGCTGGCTGCATCGGCCTGGAAGCCCTTTACCGATGGCGTGGCGGCCTGGACGATCGAGGGGTTCTTCCGGCCGACCACGTCGGGCAGCACCGTGTGCATCTTCGACTGCGGCGGCATCGGCACCGACACGGTCGGCATCGGCCTCGATGTCATGGCCAATGGCAAGCTCGACTTCGTGTGGGCCAAGGGCACGAGCGGCACCTACTGCGCGCGCATCACGGGCGGCTCGGTCTCAGTCAACGCGTCGCACTACTTCAAGGTGTCGTTCGATCCCACGCGCGGCGCCGGCACCAAGCTGCAGCTGTACATGGACAACGTGCTGATCGGCCAGGTCGACCCGAGCGCGCCGTCGTCCAGCAATCCGAGTTCGGCGGTCAGTATCGGCCGATACGTGGTGGGCAATAGCCTGTTCTTCACCGGCTACATCGACGAGCTGCGCTTCACGCAGGGCGTGGCGTTGCCGGGCAGCACGATCCCGTCGACGCCGTTCCCGGATAGCTAGGTAGATCAGAAATCAGGGCACCGGGCTGTTGGAGCAGCCCGGCCCTCTCCACGGAACAGGACGTGGATCGGCGAGACCCCTAGCGACGCGTCGCGGGGTGAAGCCTAAACATCTTCGTTCTCAAATGTGGAGACAGCACCGATGGCCATGCCCATCATTCCCTGGCTTGGTGGCAAGCGCCGCCTGGCTGATCGGATCTTCAAGTTCTTTGACAACCAGCACACCTGCTACGTCGAACCCTTTGCCGGCGGCGCGGCGCTGTTCTTCATGAAGGCGCCCACCGATGTCGAGGTACTCAACGACGTCAATGGCGAACTGATCAACCTCTATCGCGTGGTCCAGAACCACCTGGAGGAGTTTGTTCGTCAATTCAAATGGGCGCTATCGAGCCGCAAGGTGTTCGAGTGGCAGAAGATGACCAGGCCGGAGACGCTGACCGACATCCAGCGTGCGGCGCGCTTCTATTACCTGCAGCAGTCGGCGTTCGGAGGGAAAATCGAAGGGCAGACCTACGGGACGGCTACCACGCAGCCGCCCGGCCTGAACCTGCTGCGCATCGAGGAGACACTATCCGCTGCGCATCTCCGTCTGGCCAACGCCTACATCGAGCATCTGCCCTGGCAGGAATGCGTGGCGAAGTACGATCGAGCGCACACGCTGTTCTTCATGGACCCGCCGTACTGGGAGACCGAGGGCTACGGCGTCGACTTCGGGTGGGAGCAGTACCAGGCACTGGAAGCGACGCTGGCCAGCTTGAAAGGTCGGGCAATCCTGACGCTCAACGATCACCCGACTGTCCGGCAGTTGTTCGCCCGATTCCACATCGAGCGCGCTGACCACACCTACACCGTCGGCGGCGGCGCAAAAGCCAAGGACGTAGGCGAGGTGCTGATCTTTAGTTGGGATGTGCGGGCCGAACCCGCCGGGCTCTTTTAGCCGGTGCCCGGGTTGCGCATGATCTCGGGTGTGTGGCGATCGACATAGAGCACGCCTTCATCGGTGAGTCGCCAGAACACCGTTCCGCCTCGCTGGTGGACAGCGGTGATGAGGCGAAGGCTCCTCAGGCGGATGAGTGCGGCCTGCAGGCCGACGCCGACCTCATCCGTAGCGAAGGCGATATGGTCTTGTGATGTCCAACCATCCGATCTTGCTATTGACTGGAGAATCCGCCGATCTAGCGCATTCAGGGTTTCAGGTGCTGGTGGCTCAGTTGGTTTTGCCTTGGGAGGTGGGTCAGGACGCAACTCAAATGCCATCTGAGTCATTAATTCACGCCGAGCCGCCCATCGTCCAATCCATAGGCCCAGAAAGACGAGCATCACGATGACTGGCCAGGGTAGGGACCACTTTGCCGCCAGCCACCCGATGAAGACTGGCGTCTGCTTATTGACGGCCGACGAAATGGCTGGCCCGAATATGCTCAAAAACGTCGAAACTACGAACGTAACCAGGCCAAGCCGATAGCCATTGATAGTTGCTCGGCTAGCTTGAACGTGCAGGCCCTTGGTTTCATTCTCCCGTTGCTCCGTGCCCATGCGTCTCCCCCCTGGTTTGGCTGCGCTGGCTTCGCTCGGAGATTCTGCCCGAGCTTCGACGGGAGTACACCGAAGGGCAGTCACCGGGCCTGAGACTGTCCGAGGCTACGCTGGGCGTATGGACGAAGCCCGAACCCTCCTCATCGCCACCTGCGGCTCCCTGGCCAGGCTTCACATGCGCCTGATCGGCCAGTGGCATTGGCGCCGGCAGACTGGCCCCAAGACCTGGTCGCTGTCCGACCCCCACTGGCGGGTCGAAGAGCTGGACCCACCGTCGCCCTGGCTCGACGCCTGCGCGCCCCGCACGGAGATTGCCAACCTCATCCCGGCCATCGCCTTGGTCCAGGCGCACCTGCTCGGGATGGTCGAGGCGGATGGGCCGATCGACGGCCTGAAGGCTTGCGTGGCGCTCCATCATCTGAGCTTCCACGGCTCGGCTTGGAGCGAGCCAGTCCGGCGGCTGGCGGACCGACTCGACGTCGAGCTGCCGGCTGAGCCGCGGGACGCGACCAATATGGCCAGCCTGCAGCAGGCGCCTCTTCCAGGCCGGCAGCGGCGGACCGCCATCTGAGCTGCAGTGCGCCTGTTAGGCTTTGGGTGCCACCAAGAGCCGGTCCCCAAGGGGCGAGCAGGAATAGCGCATGACGCTTCCCACAAAGAAGGTCTTCGAAAGGTTGATGTTGGAAGGATTGCTTGAGCGCTTATCCATACGCGGATCGGTGCTTGATCAAGACCTCGAAGCGCCCGACCTTGTGATGACCCTCGACGGGAAGCAGATCGGCGTCGAGGTGACCGAAATTCAGAAAAGTGACGAAGAACGGGCTGTGCGGTCCCCGAAGGAGGACATTCTTCGGAAGGCAAGGAAACTGTACGACGCAGGGGGCGGCCGGCCGTTGAGCGCCACTTTCAGCTTCCAGCATGGGGTTGATTTGCGGCGCGGCATCAATCGGCAAGTCTTGGCCGTACAACTGGCCCGTTTTCTCACCGACCACGCACCGACAACCCCCATCACTTTGTCCACGTTTGTGGGCAGCGAACTACCCGACGAATTACGCCCTTGGCTCAGCGCCGTGCGGTTTTGGACCACCAATAGCCCCGGCATATGGCAGATCGCGGAGGCTGGCTGGGTGGCTGCCCTTACGCCGGCGATTCTGCAGCCCGTGGTGGATGCCAAGGCGACCCTGCTGCCTAACTACCGGCTGCGAGGCTTCGACGCCTATTGGCTCCTGATATGCGCCCATCCCTCCAACCCCGCGTGCAGGTTCGATCCTTGTCCAGGGTTTGACGGGGCTGCTGTGCGCTCGCCATTTGACCGGACCTTCTTCTACGACTGCTGGCATTGGTTGGAGCTCGGTCGCCTTGCTGGAGGACCGTAAGTGCCCGATGACGGGGGGCGCATCAGCCGTTTGAGCGCTCTTCAAGGGCCCTTTAAATTGCCGCTCTGGCACTTTCCAGACCTAGTGTCCGTAGTTCCCAAACCATGTGGCCGCTTACATCCGCCCGCCCCCTCACCCCAACCCTCTCCCCGGAGGGGAGAGGGGGCTCAGGTTGTCGCCAGTTCGCGCACCACCACCGTGGCATACGCGCCCGCAGGCAAGCCGAACGTAAGCTCCAG